>Ga0209086_10000493_pt1 | contig 34374 bp, 41 predicted proteins | sample M_130207_XF_Meta_FD_187312 | JGI IMG/M metagenome (GOLD analysis project Ga0209086, IMG submission 187312) | Freshwater microbial communities from Lake Montjoie, Canada to study carbon cycling - M_130207_XF_MetaG (SPAdes) (version 2) | ecosystem: Environmental > Aquatic > Freshwater > Lake... | reverse complement strand
CATTTTGTCTTTTGGACTTTTTGTAAGGATATGCCTCCTTCGGCTCTCCAAACAACGGAAAAAGCACATTGTCATACACTTCTTTGCAGACGTTGATAATATAATGTCCTCCTTTTTTTAACCCATTATAAGTTTTTGTAAAAAGAGGCTTGTAAAAGAGTTCATCCATTTCTTTTTTGGAATTATATTGTGCATTGTTTTCGTATTTTTGAATGAAGTAATAAGGAGGTGATGTGAAAACAAGATCGTAATCGTATTTCGAGTAATCTATTTGGAGCGCATCTTCAAAAAGCATTTCAATAATGGTAGTAGGCGACACCGTTTTCAAAAACTCGCACATTTTTTCATACGGTTTTTTCAATTGGTGGTTGATTTCAATGCCGATGTATTTTGGAATATGCAGAGCCGCGGCTGCTGTCGCCGCACCTCCCCAACCAGCGCAAAAATCCAGAACACATGTTGGATTGTATTTAGCATAAATTTCCATATAAACCAGCGGGCGAATGATATTGATGGCGCTAATGCATATATTGTAAACCTCTTTCAAAACAATATACTGGTTTTTAGTCCCATTCTTGTTTTTAACGGTTTCGTAATAAGTCAGCATATTAGAAATAAACTTTTTCTTTTTGAATTCATCCAATTTTTCTATAAACTCGTAAAAATTTATATTGTATTTGCCTCGTGTTTCCAAACGCTGTGCAAAGGTAAAATAATCGACTACATTGTTCCCGATTCGGCAGCGAGGGGATTGTTTTTCAACTTTTTTCTCTAGACCAATTTGAATCAGTTGGTTCATTTCTTTTTCCACGTCAGCGAAAGAAATGTTCTTGATTTGTTTCGCTAAAAAATCTTTATTCAAAGACATTTATTTAGATAAATACTTTTAAAATTTAAATTTAAATACAATAATAGATTAAATTTAAATAAAATGGCAAGATTACAAAGTCTGGAAGACATAAAATATGCTTTCTACATTAATTTAGAAACACGACCTGACAGAAGAGTTCATGTCGAAAAACAAATGCAGCTTCTAGGTATTCCGGCTCAGCGTTTCAATGCCATCAAGTTAAAAAATGGTGCTTTAGGATGCTCCATGAGCCATCTCAAGTGTCTGGAAACAGCCAAACAAAATGGGTGGGATCACATTCTTATCGTGGAGGACGATATTTTGTTTATCGATCCTTCTCTCTTCAAGAATCAAATGAATCTCTTTTTAAAGAATCATTCGGACACATTTGATGTACTCCTCGTCGCAGGCAACAATGTGCCGCCCTATCAACAAGTGGACGAATCTTGCATCAAAATTCGCAACTGTCAAACTACAACGGGTTATTTAGTGAAAAGCCATTATTACGATATACTCATACAAAATATAAAAGAAGGAATTCAACATTTGATGAAAACATTGGATCATCACGTAATGTATGCCATCGACAAGTATTGGTTTCGACTTCAAGAAAGAGACAACTGGTACCTTATCATTCCTTTGTCTGTGATACAGAGAGAAGATTACAGTGATATCGAAAAAAGGGCGGCTAATTACAAAAAAGTCATGTTGGATCTGGACAAACCATGGCTTTCAAAAAATCGTGAAAAACTCATTACACAATCTATTCAAAATTTAAAAATGCAGGAAGAGCTCAAAATTATTAAACCTTCAAGAAAGATGGGGATGTTTATTTAGGGGAACCAAGGTTCCCCCTAAGACCCCCTCCTTTCTTAAAAGATGATTTGGTTCCACGGAACCTTTAAAAAGACCAAGTGGAACAAAAAACAACAATTTAGCATTGTGATGATTATTTAATTTTAATTATTATAGCGAGAAACAGGTCTTCATTTTTAAAGTGTGTACATTTTATTGTTGTAAAGTTTTTATTTTTTTATATTTTTTTCTTTTATTTTTATATTTTTTTAGAGTTTTTCTTATATTTTTATATTTTTTCCCCACATTTTTATATTTTTTTCTTGTATTTTTGCCACCATCAATCTCGTCTAATGCATGAGATGCATTTAACGATTCACTTGTTTCATCATTAGAAAAAGGACGAACATCATAAATACCTTCGCGTCTTAATAAGTGTAATATATTCACTTCATGACCTTCTCCTACAATAATACAAAATATATCTTCAGGTGTCCTAGTATTATTAAGTCTATCTACATTTGCTACTATAGCAGCATCTACAAGTTTATAACTACTATAAAATAATGGTTCAAATATTGGAACATTTATATTTTCATATGTTAATTGTTGTATTCCATTTTTTAAAAATAATAGTTCTGGTGTTTGTTCAACAGCATTACACGTTCGTAAAAACTTTTTTTTTACTTTTTCAAATAACTCAGATGCTTGGGTTATAATTTGTGCATCTGTGCGTCGCATATTTATTCCAAAATAATCGCTTGTTAAACATGTTTTAATTGCCATAACAGCTGTTTTGCCATTAACAGGTAAAACTATTGTGTGTGGGTCTTGTTTCATTGATAAAAAATAATTTAAAAGTTGTAAATATCCCTCAATCAATGATATTTCACTCTCTATAGGAATACTTGCAATTACAGGAGGAATATCATATTGAATTGGACGAGTACTTTCCCCAAAAATTATTAAATTTCTATCTGGATAAAGTCTCTTTATTTCTCTTACTTTTGTAAGTGTAGTATTTTCTACATGATCTTCTGACAAAACAAATACACGTCTCCTCATTATTATATATAATATAATAAAAAGTATTAAGGATAAGTCGTTGAATATTTTTATTTTATTGTTCCACCTTTAGAAAAGGTGGAGCCAAATTTGTTTTGGCACAACCTTTCTCAAAGGTGAATTTGGCTCCACCTTTTTTAAAGGTGGATAAAGTCGGAAAGTTCAATATCCGTGAAATACTGATTCGTCGCAATGTGCATGATTGTTCTTTTTAACTCTTCGTCCAAATAAAAACCCATTGCATAGTCTTCAAAAAACTCTTGCCGAATGTTTTTCTTTTTCAAAATCAAACACTTGATTGCCTCTTTAGAGAGAAAATAGAAGCGTCCACTGCAATAATATGTTTTTTTCATTGGCAAATGTTTTGGCAACTCTGGATGAATCGTGTGGTAATTGGACAAATGATTCTCTTTAATGGTTACAACAAATCCACCATAATGTGTTTTTGGCTTTTTGCTTTGCACTACATTCGATATTATTTGGAAAAACTGCGGTTTCACTAAAATCTGGTCATCATCCGTTTTATAAATATATTGATACAAAAAAGTATTATCCACAGCTTCGTAAGCAGCAATTACTTTTTTTGGAAGTGAATTGTAATCATCTGGCGTTTTTACCCACAGAATGCTTGCCTCTTCATCAAATTTGTATTCTGAGCCCAAATCTTCATCACCAATAACGTGATAATATTTTAGCCATTCGGGGATTTGTTTTAGCCATGTATTTTTCTGGAAAATCGCCTTTTTTACATACTTTTTGCAGTTCATGATTAATAGAATAAATGGTTGTTCTATCATTTAAATAATAAGACGGTTTATTATTTAAATTTCTTTTTTTCTTATTATTTTCTTTCTCTCTTTCTCTTTTTATTATTTTTCTCTTTTATAATTTCTCTCTTCTTTCTCTTCAAAAGTTGTCAACACACTCCGCAGAACAACAAATCATATCACAACGGCGACGACTATAAACGTATTTCATAATCATTTTATTGCAGACATCGCAATATTGTGGGTTGCGAATATCTTCTAAAACCCATCTCATCTTTTCTCTGTGTTCTGGGTTGTATTCATAAATGTGTATTATTATTTCATAAGGCAATTTGGAAAGGTTGTCCATCGTGTATTTTTTGAACATTATAAAACAATGAAAACAATATCAATTTTTTACATTTTCTCTCTTCAATCAATATTCAACTTCTATTTTTGTCCATGATGGGGGGAACAAATCCTTGATATCATGTTTTATTGTGGGTCCGAACCAGATGGAAGGATAAAGAACCACTTTCTTTTTATTCGTATTCAAATAAGCTCCCCACCAACTAAAAGTGCTGTTGGCAATAATATTGAATCTGCATGCACTCATTAAAAGCATCTGCTCCCAATCTTTTAACTTAGTGTCGGCTCTTTTAAAAATAAAGGGGTTTCCTTTTTGTTTGAGTTGTTCTACTATTTCTTCCACCTCTTCTAAATCTTCCTCTTCACAAAAATAAAGGATTGTTTTAACTTCAAAGAGAGAAAGATGTGACAATGCTTTTTCATAATAATCGGCTTTCAACAAAGGATGCATGTGTTCTACTTTTTTGTAATCACCGCGACGAAAATGCATACTTGCAAAACCCTCCAACATTTCGGGAGTATAATCTGTTTTTTCAATAACCTGTTGCTTAGCATTTTCTATTTGCAGCATTTTGCAAAGGGTCAAAAAAAAAGCGTCGAAATATTTGTAGCTTTGAAAATAGCCGTGCAAACAAATATCAGATTTGTTTTTCAAAAGGTTGATAATATCGGTATAATGAAATCCTTGTTCCTTGATGATTTGCAAAGGAGGAAATTCCTTTTTTAAAAAGGGTTTTAGAGAGAATAAAAAAGTATTCCAATAAGTGTGCCGAATGGTAGTGGAACCGGCACCCAGCGCATCTATATTGTAAAAATGAAATGCCTGTTTGCTTCGAATCGCGTAAGCAATAGTGGTGAATATTTGAAACAATTGGTTGCCGAGTCCGCCCATCAAGTTGCAAGTGAGCATTTTATAAGATTTTAGAGATATTTATTTATGCGGGTTGAACTAATGCATCGTCCGGCAAATCATTTGCTTTTTTACTCTCCATGAAAGATGTGTGTTTGCCGCTTCTTAAATGCTCGGATATACCAGCATATCTAATGGTGGAACCACACTCACAAACAAAAGTCGTTTTTTGTTTTTCTAAAATTTGTTCTTTTTTTGCTTGATAATATTTCTGTTGGTTCTCTTTTATTTTTTGCTTGTTTTCTTCCACATATTGTTTGCTTTGTTCCAAAATTTGGTCACGATGTTCTTTATAATATTGTTGTTTTTGTTCTGCGTTTTTTTCTTTATGTGTGTCATTGTATTTTTTTTTAGATTGTTTAATTTGTTCTGCATGCTGGTCTCTGTATTCTTTTTGCTTTATTTTCATTTCTTCTTTTTTTTGTTGCATTTTTTCCTCAGTATTTTCATCTTCTTTTACAATTCCATTCTTTGCATTTTCGTAATCAATGTGAAACTGTGTTTTCAAATGAGCATGTTTGTTTCCAAATGTGTGTTGATGACCACATTCACACGTTACAATTTGCTGCCTTTGTTCCTTGATTTTATCCTTGTTTGTTTCTCTCCAATCTTTCAATGTTTGACTAATTTCTTCTTTATGTGCTTCGCGATATACTTTTTGAGTTGCGGATATTTTTTGCTTATTTTCTTTTTGGTATTCTTGCTGATATTCTTTAATTTCCTCTTTATGAGCCTCCGCATATTCCTTCATTTTTTCTAAAAATTGAGGTTTGTTTGCAACATAGTTTTCTTTCTTTTTTTCTAATATTTCATTTTTATGTTCTTCGTACCATTGTTGTTTATACGCCTCAGGATTTTCAACACACTGGGCATAAGGATTTACGCAATTCAATGTAGCCCCTAATTTCTCTATATATTCTTGTTCAAAAGATTCTGCTTCTCTTTTATTTTTGCAATCACATTCTTCAATTTGTACCATTTTCCAATTATCCCATCCTCCATGTTCCCGTATAAATTTATAAACGTATGTGTTGTATCCAGGATAATTTGGATTATTAGAAGATGTTTTATGTTGATTTTTTCTTTTTGTAAAATTAGTCGTGTGACCAATATAAATATCTTTAATTTCACTGTTTAAGCAACAAAGCTTGTAGATAATAGTTTCTGAGTAGTCTGGCACTGTTTTTGGCATCATAATATCTTATAGTATCTTAGAATGTTATGTCTTTAAATCATTTTTTTTAGAAATCTTCAGTTAGTTCAAATGCCTCATTCGCGCCCATTTTGTTCGCCAATGCATAATCAGATGTCCTTTTTTCAAAGAATGACGTTTTGCCTTCAAGGCTAATTAATTCCATCCAATCGAATGGGTTCGCTACATTGTAAATCTTATCGTAGCCAAGTTGAACGGATAATCGGTCAGCCACAAACTTGATATATTGCGTCATCAAATCCGCATTCATTCCAATCAATCTGCACGGCAATGCGTCACAAATAAATTCCATTTCGATCTCCACTGCCTCCTTGATAATCTCATAAACGCGAGCCTTTTTCACCTTGTTCTCCAATTTGCTATACAACAACACCGCAAATTCGCAGTGGAGCGCCTCGTCACGCGAAATAAGCTCGTTGGAAAAGGTGAGCCCCGGCATGAGCCCGCGCTTCTTTAGCCAAAAGATGCTGCAAAAGGCGCCGCTAAAAAAGATGCCCTCTACGCAGGCAAACGCGATTAAACGCGTAGCGAAACTGCTACGGTTGTCGCGGATCCACTTTTGCGCCCAATCTGACTTCTTTTTGATACACGGAAAATTTTCAATCGCATTGAAAAGCCTATGCTTCTCCGACTTGTCCTTGATATACGTATCAATTAAAAGACTGTATGTTTGCGAATGGATATTCTCCATTGCAATTTGAAACCCGTAAAACGCTCTCGCTTCCGATACTTGCACGTCGTTCATGAAACGCCCCGCCAAGTTCTCTAAAACGATTCCGTCACTCGCAGCGAAAAAAGCCAAAATCATCGATACAAAGAATCTTTCGTCAGCATTCAAGCTCTCCCAATGCGGCACATCTTTTGTTAAATCGATTTCTTCGGCTCTCCAGAAACAATCCACTTGCTTTTTATACATTTCCCATATGTCGTTGTATTTAATTGGGAACATAACAAAGCGATTATCGTCAGGGGCGAGCAAAGGTTCTATATTGTGTTTTGACATCCTAAATAATATATTGTAAAGATTTTAAATTTATTTTTTAAATATTAAAATAAAATCCTATTTTAATAATAAAATGCCGGGTTTTCAAGAAGACCAAGGAAGCTTTATTGTAAAACCACAACTAGAATCAACTGAAACGGATGATTTCGAATTGGACAAATTATCTTTAAAAGAAAAAGACGAACTCTTTATGCAGTTGCAACAATTGGCCGACACCAAGAAAAGAATGTTGTTGGAAAATCAAAAAAAAATAATGAAGGAATCTTCCCAAAACAATGAATTTTTAGACCGAGTGAAAGAAGATTATGCAAAATACAATCAATATTTTGTAAAACAGGGGAACGACCTAGTTCGAGCATTGGAAATTATTCGCGAACATATCCAAGATTTAAACTCTTCTGGAGAACTAAGTGAGCAAAATGTAAAGGATTCCAAGGAAGAACAAAAAAAAATAGCAAGGGAAATAGAAGAAATACGAGATTTTTTGCAAGAACTTTCCTAGTAAAAATAAAATGAAATAAATAATAATATTTATGAAATGTATAAATGAGTCATTTGACGACAAGAAGAACAAGAAAAACGAGAAGAACGGGAACAAGAACAACAAGAAGAAGCAAAAGAATGAGAGGAGGATTTACTTATAATGTGCATACAAAACGCACGGTTTTAACGACTACTTCTTCACGCAAGAAAAAGAAGAAGTCCTCTAGTAAAATTTCCTCCGCAAAATCTGAAAAATAATTTTACGAATCAAATCGTGCATAAAAAGAAAAAAAAATATTTTTTCTTTTTATGACAAGTTCTATCAAACAATTCGCCATATTGGGTGAAAGATGTAGCGGAACTAATTTTTTAGAAGAGTCTATAAAAGAAAATTTTCATATTTCTTATACAGCAGAATTTGGAAGCAAACATTTTTTCTGTTACAATAATTATGTTACAACAAAAGAGAGACATGAACAAACATTGTTTATCGGTATTGTGCGTAACCCTATTTATTGGTTGAATAGTTTTTCCAAAGAGCTGCACCACGTTCCGACTAAGAACAAGGTATTACACAATTTTTTATTCAATGAATTTTATTCTGTTCGCGATCCTGAAAATACGACGATGACTCATTTTGCAGAACATAGCGGAAATTACCTATTCAAAAATAGAAATATAAAACGCGAAGAAGAGCTGAATGAGAAAGACTTTAACTATTTTACCAATCAAAAATACAAAAATATATTTGAACTTCGAAAGTGTAAAAATTACTATTTAACGGATATTATGCCAAAGCAAGTAAGACATTATATTTTAATTCACCACGAAGACCTGCTTTTTAACTTTGAAGATACATTAGCGAAAATACAGAGACAATTTGGATTGAAACCAAAACATGCAAATTTTGTAAAAGTAAATAAATACAAAAAATCGGATAGTGTTTCTTATCAAGGACAGCGTCAAATTACATTCTCTCCTGCGATTGTAAAAACATTATGGAACAATTTAGACATGAAACAAGAGAATAATTTAGGTTATTTTATGTGGGATGATAATGCCTATTTTCGAACCAAGAGAGAACAAGAAAAAGAACTAGAACAAGAAGTAGAAGAAGAAGAATTAGAAGAAGAAAAATTAGAAGAAGAAGAATTAGAAGAAGAAGAATTAGAAGAAGAAGAATTAGAAGAAGAAGAATTAGAAGAAGATTTGGAAGAAGATTTGGAAGAAGAAGAATTAGAAGAAGATTTGGAAGAAGAAGATTTGGAAGAAGAAGAATATTAAAAAATTATATATCACCCTCTATTTTTTTAAAGGTTTATATATATAGAATGAAACTGAAGAGAGAACTTTCGAATTTATTAAGAAACAAATTGGTGTTGAATATTGTTTCTTTATTAGCTTTACTAACAGTAATCGGTTATGGTATGATGAACAATTTGAATGCAGTTGCTTTTTTTATAGCCATAGCAGTGCTAATCTTTTACTTTAGTAAAAATATGATTCTTGTCTTGGGTGTTCCACTCATAGTAGTGAATTTATTTGTTTATTACATGCACGTAATAAAGGAGGGTATGGAAACGCAAGGCTCATCTCAGATGCAACAAGCGAAAAGTTCTTCTCCTACTCCTACTCCTACTCCTAATCCTAGTCCTAGTCCGAAAAAAAATACCAAATATCAAAAACCAACCTCACAAGGTTTGCCAGCTACAAGCGTAAAGGAAGAAGAGGAAGATGATAAGAAACCTCTAGATGAATCTTTTGAAGTGGGAAGAGCGAAACAAATGGGCGGCTACAAAATTGATTATGCTTCTACTATAGAGGATGCTTACGATGACTTAAATAAGATTTTGGGTGGCGGAGGAATGAAAAAATTGACAAGTGATACACAAAATTTGATGAAACAACAAGTGCAATTGGCACAGGCAATGAAAGGAATGGAACCTCTCATTCAAAGTATGACTCCACTCATGCAACAAGCGCAAGGTTTGTTGGGAGGGTTAAAAGATGGAGACGGTAAAGGATTAGGTGGAATGATGGATATGCTTAAACAATTTTCAGGAAAGCAGCAAGAGATGCAATAATTTTTTTATATTATATTTTGTCATTATGTCACAATATAATACAAGAACAACCACCCTTTCTAGAGAATTGGAATATAAGGAATAGATTCCATGGTTGGTAGTCGCCGTGTTTTTAAATGTTTGCGAACCTTTTTTAATCTTTTTGTTTTCTTTTTTTTGCCGCCGATAGTGCGACCAATTGTTCGATCGGCATAATTCACTTGTTGAGCGCCCGTTGTAATGGATTCCATGTTATTTCCTATTCTGGTTGCAACACGTTCTGTAATAATGTCTGTAAAAGCATCAAAGACGCGCAAAATGTTTTCTTTTTCGGAATTGGATTCTGTAGATGGTGATGTTAATGATGATAATGATGATAATCTTTCTAAATCATGAGATGGTTCCTCCTGAGTAACAGCTTCTACAGAAGGAGGACCAGCTTCTACAGAAGGAGGACCAGCTTCTACAGAAGGAGGACCAGGTCCTACAGAAGGAGGAAGAGGTTCTGCTTCATTGTGTTCTTCTACTGCTGGTGGAAGAGCTTCTGCTTCATTGTGTTCTTCTACTGCTGGTGGAACAGCTTCTACAGCATTGTGTTCTTCTACTGCTGGTGGTGGAAGAGGTTCGGCTTCATTGTGTTCTTCTATTACTGGTGGTGGAAGAGGTTCGGCTTCATTGTGTTCTTCTATTACTGGAGCATTATGTTGTTCCATTTCTGGTGGTGGAACAGCTTCTACAGCATTATGTTGTTCTATTTCTGGTGGAACAGCTTCTACAGCATTATGTTCTTCTACAGCATTATGTTCTTCTACAGCATTAGGTTCTTCTATTGCTGGTGGAACAGCTTCTACAGCATTATGTTGTTCTATAGCATTGTGTTGTTCCATTTCTGGAGCATTATGTTGTTCTATAGTATTGTGTTGTTCCATTTCTGGAGCATTGTGTTCTTCTATAGCAGCTAGTAGGGGAGCATTGTGTTGTTCTACCGTAGCATCGTGTTCTTCTATAGCAGCTGGTAGAGCTGCAATGTGGTCATTAACATGTGCTTCATTCACGCGAGCAACCGGTTCTTCAACAGCTGCATTAACAGGTTCTTCTACATGAGCAATATTTGATTCATGCGGAGCAACATGCTCATTCACAGGCTCTTCTACATGAGCAATATTTGCTTCATGTGGAGCAACATGCTCATTAACATGCTCATTAACAGGTTCATTAACAGGCTCATTAACAGGCTCATTAACAGGTTCATTAACCGGTTCATTAACAGGCTCATTAACAGGCTCATTAACAGGTTCATTAACCGGTTCATTAACATGAGCAACAGGAGCGACCGGTTCATTCACGTGTTCTTCATTAACCGGTTCTACTAGAGGAGCAACTTCAGCCGCAGGATTTGCTTCTGCTTGTTCTTTCATTGCCGCCTGATTTTTTCTTCTTTGGGCTTTCAATCTTTTTCCCATTTTTCCACCCTCCATGCCATAATCTTTCAATGTTTTTCTAGCTAAATTTAGATCTCTTTTTTTTCTAAATGTCTTTCTTCGTGCTGTCCTATTTTTGTTCTTTTTTATTTTTCGAAGGGACTGTTTTTTTGCATTACATAATTTCGATATTTTACCTTTAGTTAATTTCATTTCTATATATATTTTTGAACATTTTAAATTTATTTGTATAGTTATATATAATGAATGATAATCAAAATATAAATATTAGTCAGCAAAATGTTACAGGTCCTTGCAACTCTAAATGCGCCTACAGCTTCAATTATCCGGAAAGTAGTTCCACTGCTCAAAATAACGGCTACTTTATTTCACTATCCTATGAAAACAGTTCCACGCCCCCCGTTACATTCAATGCGCAAAAATACAACATTTCCACGATCTACCTTTTTTCGCCATCCATTCATCTTTTCAATAACACCACAGCATCCGGCGAAATATGCATTGAACATGCGCCTGTTGGAGGAGGTTCCAATTTGAATGTTTGCATCCCTTTAACATCCTCTACAAATTCTTCCACATCTTCCAATTTAGTTAGTCAAGTTATTCAAAGTGTCGCCCAAAACAGTCCCAGTGAAAACGAAAGCACCACTCTAAATATTTCGGATTTCACATTGAATAATATTGTGCCCGCAAAACCATACTATTTTTACAATGAATCTAGCACAGACTGGATAGTGTTTGACATTATGAATGCCATTCCTATTAGTAATTCGATAATAACTTCTTTGAAACAGATCATTAAACCTTATCCCATACCTACACCCGGCAGCAACCTTTATTATAATTCTGCTGGACCCAATAGTGTCGATGGCAACAAAGTAGGAGAAGGTATTTACATTTCTTGCCAACCTACTGGAACTTCGAATGAAACCACGAATGTCTCTTATACAAAAAACGCAACTCAATTTGATTTGTCCAATCTTTGGAAAAATAAAACGTTTCAAATTGTGCTGGAGGTGTTAAGTGGCTGTATTATTTTTATTATTTTATTTTTCTCAGTAAATTATGCGTATTCAAAATACACAAGTGGTGGAGGTGGTACACCTATAAGAAGTTTAACAAGAAATATTTCTAGAATTGTACCTGCATAAAATGTATATTTTATATTTATTTTTTATTTCTATTTTCTATTTTTCTAAAAGATAAACTGCATCCGCACATCTTCTAAAACGCGCTCTATTTTCTTCCATTCTCTTCTCTCTTCATATCTTTTGGAGTCTTCAATTGTTTCCGGTTTTCTCCGATTGTAAGCCGATTCCACAAACCAAATGAACTCTTTGACAACTTCTTTCTCTAGTCCAATCATTCTGGAAATATCATTCAAGAGAGAAGGAAACGGATGAAAATCAATCGCCTCCACCAGTATTTCCAAAACAGGATCGATAATTAATGCGTCACTTAAAAACCCGCGCCTAATTTTATCAGGGTGATCCATATAATAATAAATCGATTTTTCCAACATTCGCACATCACACTTCATTCCACCGTATTGCATCCGATAATAAAGAGAAAGTAATATACCGTGTTCCGGCTTGTCTTGCAAGAACTCATGAGAAAGCAGACGCTGTTTTTTATTTGGTAAATCATTATCATCATCCGCATCATTTTCATAACTTCTGTCGTAAAACAACGGACACAACGCTAATTGATTCACTATTTGCAAAATCAATTGAATATCCGCCAGCGTCATTGTGTATTCTTTGTCCGCCATCATGAGCCATACTACAACAGGATAGGAATCGTGCAAACAGACGTCTTCTATGTAAATAATAGGCAAACGACGCAGCAATTGCATCGGATTTTTTTGAAGAATAGCCAAAGCAGACGCTGTCGCAATGTCCGCATGACCTCGTCTTACAGCCTTTTGCATATTGGATTTCAACAAGGGAATACAAGCAGTAGTTTCTACAATAGGAAACGGAGTCATGTCCAAAACAGAAGTGCCTCTATAATACATTTTTATACCCTCTGCTCTCTTTACTATATAAGTGTCATCTGACATAGGCTCCGTCTCAAAAAATGCTTTACCTATGTGGCGATCGTAAATAAAGCATTTTTTATTTTTTTTGTTGTGGTCAATCTTTACAGTAAAGAAATTCTCTAATTTACTTTGTTTTTCCATGAAAGATATTGGATTTTGTCTCTTGTAAAAAGATTTGAAGAGAGAAACAAATCAATTTTTTATAATGAAATCTTGATAAGCGGTATATCATATAAATAACTGTGCCATAAAATAAAATTCGATAGTCTCCCATAGCAACAATAGCAATAAATATTTTTTGCTCTTGCACCTAGAAAAAAATCTATAAAAATATACATTTCATCGTTTTCATTTGTGGAATTGGTGTGTGATGGTTTATTCAAAAACACAATGATATTTTCATTATTATATAAATGAAAAATTTGTTTTTTAAAACATAAAGAATCACTCAATACTAAAGAACTATTGGATTTTTTCAATTCTTTAAATGATTCAACATGAGGAATTACGGAACTTTCACAATCATTATTGAATGCACTATCGCCAAGTCTATAATGATATACGTCAAAAATAGCCGGTAATTGATTTAAGTAACTGTTAAAAATCTCTTCAAATGAAGGATCAAATTCCAATACATTTTTGATAAAAAGTTTTATATCTTCTGTTATGTTATTTACATCCGGATAATTATTTGTATTCAGGTAAAACTTATTTGTATCTGAATTCAATATAAAATTAATAATATCATTCTCGTGATTATATTCATTATTATATAAAAATAATTTGAATTCTATTGTTTCTTTTAGTGCGATTATCTCATCGGGTAATTTGTATTTCAAATATTTATTTATCAAGGAATCTGAAAAATCAACATATATTTTAACTTCTTTATCTGTGTTTTCTTCTATTTTTTTTTGTATTTGCAAAATAGAAATTAACCCTCTAACATTGTCTCCTATACCCCATCCATTTTTAAAAGTAAAAATTATATTTATCATATATACACAATTATATTTTAAAACATAAAATATAATGTAAAAGTTCGTTCGATTAACGTTTTTGTAGAATCTGTGTTAATGCAAAGGTGCAGCATCGTATAAATTATCCAATACCGGTTTATAACTAGCTTTTGTCAAAGAAGATCCACCTTGCACAATCGGAGCCATCTTTTTCACGACTTCTTGTTCTAAAGTATAAGGGAATTGGTTGAATGCCGTAAATTGGGAAAATTTTTGCTCCTCCCCAAGAGAGTATCTAAAAAGAGCCCCCGAACCCGTAGCGATAGAAGAACGTCTTATTAAATCAAAAGCAACGAATACTGAAAGAACTGCTAAAATAGGATTGGAATACATGAATAAATAAATCACGGCAATCAACAAAATAACCTTTCCTGCAATGGAATCGATTGCTCCAGCAACAGGTTGAGGCGTTTTGTAACCCATAATAAGATAAATAATGAACAAAATGACCAGCACAAGTTGTCCCATGTGTTCTTTTTTAAATAAATCCGAAAAACTATTCATATAATATATCATAGGAATAGATTTTATTTATTTGATTATTTGATTTGCATTTTGGAAAAAGGATATAAACATATTTCTCTAAATAATGAAGCTTTCTCCTAATAAAATGTCGCTTCCGATTACAACTTATTTGGGTCAAAAAGGATACACTCTTTTGAAAAAAGACTTGACCGCAGAACAACAAAAAAAGATTCGCGACGACTTGACAATCAAACCATTTACCATGGGTTCGCCGGTTCAGCAGAATGCTCCCACTTTCCCCGCTTACCGCGAATCCAGCAACAAAATGTATGTGCCGCATTATTATGGAAAGAAACATTTTGGCTTACCTAAAGAGATAAAAATTAGTCCCGGATCTGATATCGACTTGTCGTTTTGCGGGACGTTAAGAGATTATCAGGCGCCAGTTGTGGAAATGTTCGTAAAACATTGCACAACTTCTGGTTACGGTGGTGGATTGTTAGAACTTCCCTGTGCATGGGGAAAGACATCCGCCTCTTTATACATTGCCAGCGCATTGAAAAAGAAAACGCTGGTGATTGTGCATAAAGAGTTTCTCATGAACCAGTGGATAGAGAGAATCGAACAATTCTTGCCGAAAGCTCGTGTGGGTAAAATACAGGGACAAGTGATTGACATTGATAATAAAGATATTGTCATTGGGATGCTACAAAGTTTATCTATGAAAGATTATCCTGCATCCCTATTCGAATCATTTGGCTTGACGATTGTAGACGAGGTGCACCACATTGGCAGTGAGGTATTTTCTAATTCTCTCTTTAAAATTATCACCAAGTACATGTTGGGACTTTCTGCCACGATGAATAGGAAAGACGGCACTACTCCGGTGTTTAAAATGTTTTTGGGAGAAGTTATTTTCAAGGGGAAGAGAGACGAAGAACATGAGGTGACTGTGCGAGCCATTGAATACAAAGTGAATGACGATGAATTCAATGCGACAAAATTGGATTTTAGGGGGAAACCTGCTTACAGTTCGATGATTGCCAAGTTGTGTGAGTATAATCGGCGAACGGAGTTTATTTTAAAAGTGGTAAAAGACATGTTTATAGAAAACCCGAAACAACAAATAATGATTTTGGCGCATAATCGGAATGTGCTTACCTATTTGCATGATGCAATTGCGTCTCGAAACATTGCTACAGTTGGTTATTATGTCGGCGGAATGAAGGAAAAATCCCTGAAAGAAACTGAGAGCAAACAAGCAGTCATTGCAACATTCAGCATGGCGAGTGAGGCGCTCGATATAAAATCACTCACCACTTTGATTATGGCTACACCAAAAACTGACATTGAACAAAGTGTTGGAAGAATATTGAGAGAAAGACATAGCCAACCTATTGTGGTAGATATTGTCGACACACATGATTTATTCAAGAACCAATGGCGAAAACGCAAAACATTTTATAAAAAAGCAAATTATAAAATTATTTACACTGATAGTTATTCTTATACAGCTGATGCGAGTAAATGGAAAATCATATTCACACCAACATTGAAGACATCTTCGGAATGTCTTCTTCAAAATAAAAAGATTTATTTGAGTAGTTCAGAAGAAGAACAAGACGAAAAAGAAGAACAAGACGAAAAAGAAGAACCCGATGAACCGAAGGATAATTTACTCCGCGGAAAATGTTTGCTAAAATTCAATAAGTGAGTAAATTATTTAATGTCCTCTACTCGGGAACCATTTGCCTGTATAATGATTATAATTATCTTGACAATCAGAATATGGTTTTATGGGCGGGGGATTAGCTTCTCCTAAATTATTTGCTGACAAAATTCCGCCAACAGAGTAACCCTGTGTCAAAGGCATATTATTTTGATACTGTGAGTAACCTCCGCGCATCATTCTTCTTCCTGTTCTTCTTCTTCTTCCAGTTTTTCCAGTTTTTCCAGTTCTTCTTTTAGCCGAGAGAATGCGTTTTTTCATCGTTTTGACTCTTCTCTTCCCACCTTTCATTTTCTTATACTTTGTGACAATATTTTTTATTTTTCTTCTGATTCCCCTGGAACCTCCCTTAAATAAACAAATTCCAGGAACTTTTCCCATAGCGGCAACAACATTGTTTTTTGCACCCGATAAACCGGGAAGTCCAGGGATTTCATTGCTGCCAAATCTGGATGGACTATTGGAATTGTCCACATTTACAAATTTTCCGTTAATATTACTTAAGGGAGCGATTTTTCCGTATCCTATTTGAGACGCGTCTGTTCCTGCTGACATATATATAGTGCATATTATTTTGTCATATTAATAATATAATTATTTTTTTTGCATAATTTTTTATAAAAGTTATTTTATAAAAATGTCAGAGCCAATTTCTTTCACTTTTTACAGCCCGAATGATGAAGCAATTTTTGTTATTTTGGAGAAACGTTTGCCGGCACCTCAAAGCCAAGCATACTATTTATGGCAATTAACCGGGCAAATACAAAGCACACAAGATGCATCTACTGCGTTAGGTTTAGGCACATCAAGTTCATTTAGCACCTGGATTTATGACCAGCAAGGACAAACGAACGAATTTTATGAATCTTTATATAATTTTAACGGTTTAGAAACCGGTGAAAACATGCCACCTGAAGGTGTTTTAGCAATCGTTATGTCTGGATACAATGGTATGTGGGATGTTCCTCCGGGGCAAGACTCTATGGTGATAAAAGGATTAATAAACACGTTAAATTGCAGTGGTGCCTATTTTGGAGCAGTTGGAACTGGCAACATGACTTATTATGCGGACCAAACAATACCTGCAAAAGTTGATGTGACCTACACACTTCCTCCTCAATAAATTTGATATTTCAATGTCAAAATAAAACAAATTTTTGTAAATAGGAAATATTTTTATAAAACCTTACTTTATAAAAATGTCGCAAACATATTCTTACACCGTTTACATCCCTGCTAGTTCAGGGGTTGCCTTTCCAATTGCTTATACGTCATTGCCTGCTCCTCAAAGCCAAGTTTTTCAACAAATACAAATAACCAGACAAATTCAAAGCACTCCTGATTCCGCAACCGCGTTAGGTCTAGGCACGCAAAGCGCTTTCAGAACTGTTGTAGTAGACCAACAAGGTCAAGTGAATTACATCCAATTGAGTTTATTGAATTTTAACGGTGTACTAAATGGAGAAAATATTCCGCCAAAAGGTGTTTTAGCGATTAATACGTCACTATTGAATCAAACACCTGCGCCTACATCGCCTTCTGACGTTGTTCGGGTAATTATCCCACCCGGAGAACAAACTGTCACATTTGAAGGAGTTGTAGACACCGCTTTATGTTCAGGAGCTTATTTTGGAGCTAGTGGTAAATGCATATTTACAAATTACGTCAATCAATCGCCGTATAAACTTGAACTTATATACACTCTTCCTTCTCCTTAAGAATTATTTTTTTTGTAAAGCTTTTTTATAAACTCTTATTTTATAAAAATGTCGCAAACCTTTTCTTACACTTTTTATGTTCCAGCATATTCAACTGTTGAATTTCCTATTCGTTTTGCAAATCTACCAGCCCCGCAAAGTCAAGTATTTCAACAAACTCAAACTACAAAACAAATACAAAGCACTACGGATCCTTCCACTGCGTTGGGATTAGGAACCATTAGTTCTATCAAAACTACTGTCGTCGACCAGCAAGGACAGGTCAATTATAACCATCAATTGCTATTAAATATGAATGGGTCACAATCAGGAGAAGATATTCCTCCTAAAGGTGTTTTAGCATTGTGTTTTTCTTTATTAAACCAAACAACCGTTCCACAATACGCATCCGATTTTACAAAAATTATAATTCCACCTGGACAGAATTATATAACTATACCTGGAACAGTTGTCACTTCTTTATGTTCGGGAGCTTATTTTGGAGCAGTAGGAACATGGAAATTAACACATTATTCTGATCCAGCAATTTTATGTGAATACAATGTTTTATACACTCTTCCCGCGAATTAACTTAGTTTGAACAGAAATCCTATTTACATCAATCTTACAGGAACCCATTTTTTAAATTTATAATGAAATGTGCAAACCATATTGTAAGTCCGGTCTAAATGCACAAACCGTTCAGGGCTTTCATTTTCAAATTCATCTTCGTCATCGCTTTCTTCCAGCTTGTCCAAATTCTCGTTCTCTTTGATGTTTCTAAAAAGTCGATTCATGAGGACGCTCGTTTTGTAATCGGGTATACACGCGGTGTCTAAAAGGGTGTCATCAATTGGAGAATACAAATAATAAATATCGTTTTGAATGTCCGGTTTGATTTTGAAAACGGTTTCTTTCTTTACCGGGTTCTGTTTGTTTATTGGTTTTTCATTATATTTCGGATTCTGATTATGTTGTGGATTCTGATTATGTTGTGGATTCTGATTATGTTGTGGATTCTGATTATATTTCGGATTCTGGTCGAAAATTTGCAGAGGTTTTGTATTTTGCGAATAGGGTGTATACAAAAAACTTCCTACCTTTCCAAACAAATAATATTGTAGTCTTTCAATCCTGTATTTGACTTGTTTTGTTTTTATCAGCAAGTCTTCCAACTTACTCGAAAAAAGCGGGACTCCAAAATACATAAATGAGGAATGTTCTTTTTGTAAAATATCGCTTTTCAAAAGGGTTCCCATTGTTGAAAGTTTGTTTAGCCAATCACAGTTGGTCATATCGCGCCCCTTGTAATAAAAAATATCCTCTATAGAAAAGAGTCGCGTCTTTTCCTCGTAGAAGAGCGTTCCTTGCAAAATAGTATTATAAACCAACTCTGCATCAAATTGGACACGAATTTGCTGGATCTTTTGGATTTGGGTTCCTTGTTGGCCAATCTCTAGCAAAAAGCAAGCATTTTGGTCTTCATATTCAGTAAACCACACAAAACATTTTTGACCTCTGGGCACCGCCATGATGAGGTCTGCCTTGCAAACTTTCTTATGCGCAAGATTCTCATAAGAAAGTTTAATGTTGGTTGGAAATTCTGACAAAAGCAATTCTTGGTCAAGCATTGTTTCTACAAAATAGTTGTAACAAATCTTTATATTCTTTTTACAAAGAATACGGTTGTAAATCAGAAATGTTGGTGCTGCCAGATGATTCTTGTTGGTGTGGTTCTTGTTGTCCTTGTTGTTCTTTTTCTTCTGTATTCGTATTTAGCTGGGCCTTTAAAAAGTGTTTCAGTTCGTTTTTCATGGAATTTGCATTGGTTAATGTATTGGCTTCTGTGGTAGGAAGTAAATCTTCTAAAGTGTATGAATTCGCAATATTATTATTATTGTGATTGTTTAAATTTTGACTATTGGAAACAATGCTACATATTTCCTCGTATTTTTGGTTCCGACTATTTACTACATCTTTTACTTTTGTCACAGTAAGTGTGGAAGTAAGCGTATTAAAAATGTGATGCGCTAATAAAATAAAAAGTATAGAAAATAAAATGGTTTGAATTATCCACCAAAACATATTAGTAATAGAAAAGATTTATTTAAGAAACATAGAACACAAATTGGAAAAACAATTTAAATGAATCTTTTCAAATCTATCTAATAATTTGCAATATGGCAACACCTTTATCAATCGTCATTGTGGAAAAGTCGGGTGAATTGAAAACTATAACGGTTAAAGATTATAAGGAAGAAGAATTATTTAAGAAGTGTGGCTTCAAAAAAGCAGATAATTTTGTCAAGCAGGTAGAATGGGTTGTAAAATTGCCTTCTACTAAATACAATGTGCAAGTTTTTGCGAAGACGGAAGGTCGTGCGAATACTGAAAACAAGTATGATTTTCCACCTCCGATTGATAAGAAGCTCTTTTTCGGCAGTTGTGCTATAATCGCGTATTTAAAGAATGCGGATGACTCTATAAAATACGTCGATTTAACGTTGTCTTTGTGGGAAAAATTGTATGAAAAGTTGTTTGGTGGATTTGAGGATTTGACTTTGACTGCGGCGGAAGATGAGGCAGAAGAGGATGAATTGGAAAAGGTGCCGAAGGAAAAGAAAACCAAGCACGGATATTTAAAAGACGGATTTGTTGTGGACAGCAGTGATGCAGAGGAGGAATTGTATGAAACCGCTAGTTCGGAGGACGAGGATACGGAGGATATTGACTCGAAAGACGAACCTGATGCGGAAGAAGAGACGACAGTTTTGGAGGATATTGGGTCGGAGTTGTCGGAGGAGGAGTATGACTAAATCCACCTTTAGAAAAGGTGGAGCCAAATTTACATTTGAAAGTTGAATTTGGTTCAACGTTTTCTAAAGGTTGTGTGGAGCCAAATCTACCTTTTCTAAAGGTGGAAAAAAAAACAATGTTTGGCTCCACCTTTTCTAAAGGTGGAAAAAAAAACAATGTTTGGCTCCACATTTTCTAAAGGTGGAAAAAAAACAATGTTTGGCTCCACCTTTTCTAAAGGTGGAAAGGTAGAATAATAAATTTGAAATGATGCGTTCAAATTTATTTAAAAAATAATATTTATAAAAAAATAATATTTATATATTATAAATGGCACTAACTATTAGCAAAGCAGGGGATACAACAATTTATACAGCTGCAGATGCAATGCCCCAATCTCCTCCTATCGTGTCTTATAGTGGAAAAAGTTATTATACTGGACTTCATTCATCGAGTGGATTTATGTACCAAATTTCAACCACAAATAATAACACAATTGTTTATGTTATTCAACAAAGTGCAAATTATCTTTTGGAAGGGTTTCAAATGAATATTAAAACAGGTTATTCAGTAAAATGTCATGCAGTTAGCGGAGGTCAATATGGTTCTGACAATAAAGGTGGGTATGGTGGAAACTATCAGATAATTAATTTTACAACTCAAAACGGTCCTACAGATGGATTCACACCATTCTTATTCCAGGTAGGTCGCGGTGCGGATAGTAACTCACACAATATGTTAAATACTACAGTTTCAGGAACCGGAGTTAATCTTAATTCTAATGGCGCAAACGGCACCGCTGGAGGTTCTTTTCAAGATGCATTAGGCAATATATATTTTTACGGAGGTGCAGGAGGTGATGGCGGTGTAGTAGGTGATGGCAATGCAGAAGGCGAATATAATGGGTATGGTGGATCTGGATTTAACAGTGTTAGTGTTTACGGAGGAGGAGGTTCTGGGAATGGTGCATCTAATGATGGCTATTATGGAGGCGGTAATACATCTAAAGATTCTGGTGCAGATGGATTAACAAATGGATTTTTAGCTGGTGGCAATGGCGGTGTAGCTGGTATAATAGGTCCTAATAGTGGTGGCAGTGGTAGTGCCGGTGGTGGCGGTGGTTATGGTGGCGGCGGTGGTGGTGGTGGTCATGGTGGCATCGGTGGCGTTGATATTTATGGCAATGGTGGCCATGGTGGCGATGGTGGCGATGGCGGCAATGGTCTACTTGGTGGCGGTGGTGGTGGTGGTGGTTGTGGTGGTTTCGCTGGTTACGCTGGTAACGATGATAAACCCGGTATTGGCGGCAAAGGTGGTAATGGAGGAATAAATGGTGGTGGTGGTGGTGGTGGTGGTGGTTTCGGTCTTCCTGGTGTTGGCATTAATACCAGTGGACACGGAGGTCAAGGATTATTAGTTATAGAATTGACACCATTGCCTGCCGAAAGTTATTATGCGGTAGTTCAAACAGATGTGTCAATGGATATGGACGGAATAACCTCTACTGCACGCGGTACTACCAGTGCCACAGGAAATACACCTGTTGAAGCAGTGCAAGCTGCTAAAAATGAATCCGCAAATACTGCAAGCAAATTAATTGGTGATATGATGTCCAACGCCACGCCAACGAACAAAATGACGGATGTAACATCCATTAACGTGGTTAATAATGTTGTATCTCTTGTTAAAGAATAGTAAGATGGGTAATAAAAACAAAATTTGGATCCACTCAACCTTTGAGAAAGGTTGAACCAAAAATAATGTTTAGATCCACTCAACCTTTGAGAAAGGTTGAACCAAAAATAATGTTTAGATCCACTCAACCTTTAAAAAAGGTTGAACCAAAATTTGGCTCCACCTTTTCTAAAGGTGGAAAATAATAAATTTGAAATGATGCATTCAAATTTATTTGCATTTATAAAAATAATATTTAGTAAAATTAATATTTGTATATACTATAAAAATGACATCTGCGTTTTCGGTTAAGGATGCGAATGGTTTAAGTGTGAGTCGATTTTCTGGAAGTTTTCCTTTTCCATCATCTCCATATGACACAAACAAAAATTATTTTGGATTTTTTAGAATGTACAATTACTTCCTAAGTACAACAACTTATTACACTTCAGCTTCATCAGATTTTACTAAACTGGTGTGTGTTATTCAACAGGAATTTACCAGAAATTCGTTTAGTGGAACTCTTATCATTACCCCACCGTCCGGTTATTCAGGTTATTCATTAAATTGCTATGCAGTTGGTGCAGGTGAAAATGGTTTGGGTGCAGGTGGGAGTGGTGCGGGTGGTAGTTTCGCATCTCAGACAAACATTCCTGTAAACGGAACCGTGACAATACCGTTTCAGATTGGCGGAGCTTTAGACAACAACCCTTCTACATATTTAACCATTCCAAATTGTGGCACTGTTACTACTAGTGGTTATGGAGACGGAGTTCCAAGAATGTTTACAGATTCATTAGGATATAATTATTATTACGGAGGAGGAGGAGGAAAATACTCTGGAGATAGTGGCAGAGGTATGAATCCTTCTGCGTCGAATGGCAACAATGGTAGTCAAGGTTCAAGCGGTACAAATGCAGTATTTTTCGGAAATGGCGGCCAAGGTAGCCAAGGTGTCCAAGGCGGAGATGGTAGTAACGGATCAATTAGTAGTGGTGGTGGGTTTGGGGGTACTGGTGGACTTGGTGGAAATGGTGGAAATAGTGGACTTGGTGGGTTTGGGGGTACTGGTGGACAAGGTGGAAATGGTGGAAATGGTGGAAATGGTGGGTCTGGTGCTGGTGGTGGTGCTGCTGGCACTGGTGGTCATGGTGGTCCTGGTGGGTCTGGGAATGGTGGTTCTGGTCTTCCTGGAAATGATGGTAACGGTGGTAATGGAGGAAACTGTGGTGGTGGTGGTGGTGGTAGTGGTGGTGGTGTTGGTGGCGGTGGTGGCGTTGGACTATTAGTTGTAGAATTAATAATGTCTCCTCCCACTGCTAAGCCCGCACTTTTTATAGCATCAGGTAAAATAGATATGACAATGAATACGAACACCGGCACAAGTACTGGAACTGCTACTCTAAATAGCACAGGAAAATCAGCTGAAGAAGCCGTAGTCAATTTTCAAGCTACAGCAAATAGTGTTGCACCAGGATTAATAGGTAATATGATGAGTGATGTGTTGGTCGTGGGTATATCTACGGATACGTCTATGAATATGAATGCGGACATTCAGTATGTTATTCCTGTTACTGATTCAAATTTGTCTCCACTCAACCTTTGAAAAAGGTTGAACCAAAAAAATAATGTTTGGCTCCACTCAACCTTTAAAAAAGGTTGAACCAAAAAATAATGTTTGGCTCCACCTTTTTCAAAGGTGGACTTTTCTAAAGGTAGAAAGGTGGAATAATAAAATTGAATCGATTTAAATATAATTTACCATTGATAATTATATTTAATCATGCCGTTAAAAACGATTGCCAATCCCGACGTATTTCGTCAGAATATTCGTCAAAAGTTGAACTCCTTTTTGCAAGATGAAAAGAACTCTTCCAATCTTGAAAAAGGCATCTACAATTTCTCTTTGAAAGAAGCCGACAGTCGTAAAGTCGTCAAAAAGTGGGACAACAAGTATTTCGTCCAAATTTATGTCGACCATTTCCGCAGCATCTACTCTAATTTGAAGCCTGATATTATCGACCAAGTGAAAGACGGATCCATCACACCTCAAACCGTCGCTTTCATGACCCATCAGGAACTCGCACCCGATAAATGGGGCGAACTTATTGACGCGAAATCGAAGCGAGATAAGAATAAATTTGAAGTGAATATTGAAGCCGCGACAGACACTTTTACGTGTCGGAAATGCAGGTCGAAAAAGTGTACTTATGCCGCACTGCAAACGCGTAGTTCGGACGAGGCTACAACTTTATTTGTGACGTGTTTGGAGTGCGGACAACGATGGAAAATTAATTAATTAAAAAATCGGTTAATTATAAAAGTCCACTTTTACGCCCTTTGCATCATACACCCATATTTCATACCCATATCCCAACTCTTTAGCAGCTTTTTGCTTTAAAAATATAGTATGTCCATTTTTTTTAGCAGTCCAAGTAGATTTAATTTCTACGCACAAATTTTTACTTGGAATAAAAATATCCACAAAATGTCTGCGTTTTTTGCCGTTTTCATCTTCGTACCAAATAGTTGGCACATTTTTGCAACCTGTAACTATATCATTTTCATGAATATTGTCTTTTTCAAATAATTCATCTAACCCATAATTTTCATATCCTTGTATTTGTATAATTTTTCCAGAAGGCAATATATATTCTTTCATTTTATACATGTGTTTTGTCATTTTATCCATTACATCGGGATTCTGAGAACAATATTCAACACCGTATTTTTCTAAAACCGTTTTTTTCGTTTTTTCTCTTATTTCTTTACACTGATTTGGGTTTTCAACTCCATAATTTTTTAAATAAGTTTGAACCTTTTTTTCTTTAACACCTGCGTCTTGCAGTCCATATTTAACACCATATTTTTCCAAGTTTGTCTTTACGATTTTATCTTTTACCTGCTGTGATTGTGTCGCATGTTCAACTCCGAATCTTTCAAATGAAGTTTTTTTCATTTTATCTTTAAATTGTTCGCATTGAGATGGAAATTCAACTCCATATTTATCCATCATACTTTTTTTAGCACGATTAAATTTTAATATTTTTGTGCATTTTTCACAACCAAAGTTCCGATTTTTATTTATTTTATCAAAACTCTTATTGAATGTATTTTCACACAAAATACATTTGGCAATAATTCGTGTGTCTCTTGTCAAATACATCTCTTTGTATTCTTCTGATAAAGTGGCACCATTCTCATCAAATATTTTCTTCAAAAGGGCGTAGTCATGCTTCAATCTAAACATTCTTATACTATTACTAAAGATTTCTTTTTATATATTTATACGTAAAAATATATAAACGACTAAATACTTTGTGTATCATTTAATTTACTCATCTTCTCTTTTTTCTTCAAATAAGCGCGTTTTGCATATTCTTTTTTCTTTTCAGACGACAAATTGTTCTTATATTCTTTTACTTTCTCCAAAAGCTCCTCCTTATGATTTTCATAATACGTCTTACTTCTAGCTGGCGCGGTATACTTCTTCAATCTCTCTTCCAACTCCAGCACTTTTTGCTTCAACATTTCGTTTTCTGCTTTCAATTCGTCCATTTTCTTCTTCTTCTTCTACATGATAAAATATATTTAATATATTTTTATAAAGAACAAATCCACCAAACTGCTACAAAAAGAGGAAGAAAATACACCACCGTGAAAAAAACCTCGGACAAATAGTAGTAAAATCGCTGCTTTGCAAAAGGGTCGTGTAACACCAATTGGTCGTCTCTCTCCTTCGAGTATTCGTAGATGTATTTTCGTAACACTTCGTCTGGAAACTCGGGATGGATTTTCCGAATAAACATTGCGTATTCGTTTTTCAATAAATTTTTTTCAATAAAATGAATATCCGATTCGTCCGCCAAACGAAACATGTGCGGACTTGTGCTGCTGCTGCGCCGTAACCAATCCGTCATATGTGTAGCACTCGCAATGACTTTGTCCAATTGGCTATAAGAATAGAGAACAATCGCAAACAAACTTTCGTTCGCTAAGCCACCACTCGTGACAATCTGCGCAATATTAGACTGCACTTGAATAAACTGCAAGCATTGTCTAACATGTTCTCTCTTCAAGACAAACCAAGGATCATTTGCCAAACGCATTTCTTCCGGAAGCTTGTGCAAATTTGCCCTCTTTTGCAGGTCTAAATTCCACCACGCTTTTCGCCAATTGATGATACTTTTGGAATAATTCTGGTAAAAAAGATGGCGAAACCGTTTAGGAGAAATGATGGGGCAACAAGAATCTGTTAATAAACAAAACCATTGATTGTTTGCATCATTGTTCAAAGCAAATTGCATTACTGACAGGTAAGCCGGCACCACATGAAAGTAGCTAGTAGGAACAATACAACTAGGGGGAATTGTGTTACGCATTATCCAAGGAGAACGAATTTTGGACAAATCACTGTAATAAAAATACACGTTAATCAGGTCTTTGTTGGGTTCAATCCATTCGCGCCAAATAGTTTCTTTATGGACAAAATGTTCGTAATTAATGATAAAACAAAGAGCGATTTTCATAATATGAGTATAATTGTTGCAATCTTTTTAAACTTTAAATAGATAGTATTTTATCAATATAATTATTTTTCTATAAAAAATATTTTATTAATATTTATTATAATAATGAAACGATACGTATTCTATTATGATGCTTCTACAATAGGCGATAAAGGAATACACATGTATGAAGATATGTTATATGATACACACGGTGTTCGAGTAGGAAGTCTTGAAGTAACCGCATTTAATCAAAATAGCAAACAAACCCCTATTACCGCAAACATTATCACAAATAAAGGTTGCATTGTTTATATTTATGTTCGAGAAGGAACAAAACCGATTATTACAAAAGCTGTATATTCTTCTGGTAAATACAGGCACGCCATTGTAAAAAGAAAATATATTTCTGAAACAAAAAGACAAATTACTGTGTATTATAAATAAAAATAAAAATCAAATCAAAATAAAAAATTTATTAAAACGTCTCTTTGCAAGGATATACACTGTGCGTCTCAAAATGAAGCGGATTCTCCATGCTTATTTTTCTATCTGCATATTCATGATATTCATCTGCTGCTTCCTTACCAAGTAAATAGTCCATTAGCATCTGAAAATAATAGTAAAGTGTTTCTAAAAATTCCATCTATTATATTGTATAATATACGTATACAATAAAATATTTATTGGCTTAAACCATTTCATACGACCTACTATTGGTAGGACTTTCTAAAGGCGAATCTTCAACTAAAGTGAGAAGATGCATTGTTTCTTCTTCTTCTTCTTCTTCTTTATCCATCTTATTTCTCATACTCTCACGAATAAACTGAATTTGATTCGTATTCAAGACAATCTCATTGAATATTTTGTCCTCAAGTTTCAACAAAGAGAGAAGAGTGTCAGTTTTACTCTTGGAATCCTGTTCTATAATCCACAAACTCTGTTTTATTTCCCATAATTCCTGTTTCAAAACATCATTCTGATAAAATATGCAATCGATTTTTGCATGTGTATCAAAGTAACAAAAGAATTGAACAGTTAATGTAAGTCCCGCCGCAAATACAACATAGTTATTAAATGTGTTTATTTTCGCGAAAATATCCATTTTTTTAATGGTTTGTAAAAAAGAAGTTGTTAATTTATCTATTAGTTCTTTTTCGCTCATACAATAAATTTACTATTTTAACAGTGTATATTTTTAAGTAGATATTTAATATTCAAATAAAGCATTGTATCTTTCTGATTCGCTCAATTTGGTTCTTTTCCCTAAAAATTTAAAATATCTATTTGCTAAAGCATATTGAGTTGGTTTTTTATTTTGCAATACTTGTAATCGCACTTTTAAAATCATGCCTACTTGCCATATACGTTTATGTGAATATTTTTTATCTTTGTATAATTTTTCTAATTTATCAATAGTATTTTTAACATCTTCCAAAGTTGTATATTTTATGTGTATTGTATCTTTTGGATTTTTATCAATATATACATCAAATGATTTTTTGGGATTGTTTGGATTATACAAAAATTGTTTTTTGGTTTTATTTTTATTTTTACGGGGTTTATTTCTTTTTTTTGTATTATTTTTCATAGAATATAATTATATTTTATTCCATATGGCTCAACCTTTCTTAAAGGTGGAATCACTCTTTGGCTCCACCTTTCTTAAAGGTGGAATCGATGACCACCTCTTTCGCAATATTCCGAATGATTTTGTTTTCCTTTTCAACATCATTGTCTCCTCGACCACCCATGGCTTCTACAATCAATTTGTTATATTGGTCCGAATACTTGGAATCACTTTTGCCGCAGTCCGGATGTTTCTCTTTGAATTGTTTCAGCAACTTGGTATTTCTGAAAGCCACATTCTTGATCGCCTTCCGTATTTTTTTATTCTCCTCATCTTCCTTTTCCCATTTATCATCGTCCTTCACATACAGCACTTCTCTCTTCTTGTCAGTGCAATGAATGGGACGCTGCGTGACATCCAACCCTTTTAAGTTTTTCACAATAATTTTGGAAATTCCGTCAATAAATCCGATTTCACCCACCTTTTCCAAATCAGACAACTCCAGTTGTATCGATTGTACAAATTCGGTTATGTTCATGGCATCCTTGCACGTTTCATTGAGAAAAAGCTGAAGATTAAATGTCTTGTTATGCGAATTCGTGTGAAACGTATTGTGTGTCCCATTTTTGCACAGTTCAATGACCGAATTACTTTGTTCAATCATCGAATTCTGCTGTTCTATCATCATTGTTTTCAATTCCTTGTTCTCTTTCAGCAGGGTAATGATAAGGTCCTTTTCAAAATGTTTATTTAGTTCATCGCACGCCTTTTTGTGCTTCCATAAACCAACTCGTGACGTATATGCTTTGCCACAATTGTCGCATTCGAATAAATTACATGTGGCTACTTTTTGGCTACTTTGTGTTAATTTTGTTAATTTTAGGTGCTTTGCTGTCAATAAATGTTTTGAATAGTTGTTCTTCTTGCATGTTTCATAGTCACAAATCTCGCAGTAAAAAATCTGGGCTACTTTTTGGCTACTTTTTGTTTCCATTTGTTAATATATTGGAAACAGAAAAGTTGCTAAATACTTTTCCTTAAAATATATTTTAAAAAATTATCGTAACAATTTTTGAATTATTTTTTTTATGACCAGACGCTAATTTTTCTTTATCGTCACAATTCAAGTTTTTTTCGACTTTAAATCGGGGGTAACCGATTTTGGACATTTATAAATGTCCATTTTCAATTTTGGAAAATACTTTTGGGTTTTTTTTGAAAACTTGGATCTTTAAGTTCCTTTTTATAATATATTCTTTTTTCAAAAACCAATTTAAAGAAATCTACTGATTTTTCACGTTTCCAATATAAAAAATTGATTTCTTTTTCCCGATGTTTCTACCGTCAAATTACAAGATACTGAACCGCATTTCAAGAAAAATGATCGCTGCAGTGCCAGATTTGATGGCTATTATTGAAGAAGATGACCGAAAGTTGCTGGAAAACATGAGAATTTACAATATGGGAAGAGGAGATTGGGGGAAAGCCATGGCCGTCCCGAATCAATACATGCATCGCAACTTTTTGAGACGTAATCTGGAGCCGCATGGGTGCCGCGTTTATTCCACGGATGACTCGGATTTGCCCGATGGCGTCATTACCGCAAACAATTCGCCCGGATTTGACTTGGTTGTCGTGCTGCCTGACGGCAAAATCAAGACCGTGCAATCCAAGTTGCGGCAAGTGGATGGTCGCGCCGATCATTCGAAACAGATTCATTTTGAAACGACGCGCAGAAACAGTAAAAAAAATCAAGAGAAAAACCATACGGGACACATTTGCTATTCACCTGACGAATTTGATGTTGTCATGCTTTCTCTGGTCAATGATAGAGAGAACAGAGAAAAAAGAAAAGATTGTAATTTGTGGTCGTTTTGCATTATTCCAGTGGCGGAATTGGAAGACCCTGCTCACCCGGGTTGCTGTGTGAGCCACATTAGCTCTAAAATCGTGGAGAAACACATGGTGGATTTGAAAAGTCCAGACGCAGGTGCTATGATTCGTAGTAAATTTTTATAAATTGTGGTAAAATTATAAAAGATGCGATTTTTCAAACACTTTGTAAAAACATTTCTTTACCCTTTTCATTAATATCAAAAAGCAAATAATCGCGTCCTGTGTGGATAGAAGCGCGACCTAACGTTCCTGAACCTGCGAAAATATCGAGACACAAATCTCCCACATTGGAATACAAGTTGACAATGCGTTCCACTAATTTCACCGGCTTTTGCGTAGCATAATCCATTTTTTCAGCCGCTTGCACGTTATGAATGTCTGTCCATACATCGCGCAAAGGAACACCCTCCATTTCATCTAGGAACCGTTTGATGCGCGGCACCCCTTCCTTGTTGTATTCCAATCGCTGTTCTGCATGCAAAACCTCCATTTTGTCTTTGGTTACATACCACTGTTTTTCATGCCCGTTCCACACATATCGTAAATTGGGACGCGGATTCACCTCCGGTTGAGCGTTGTAAATCGCCGTTGTTACATACTCCTTTTTGTAATGCGGACACATTTTCACATTGGACTTTTTCTTGTATTCCTCATCGTAGCCAAAATAAAGCGGATTAAAAACCTGTTTGGAAGACGACTTGGCATACACGATGATAGTGTCATGAAACCGATTCAGCTTATATTTATTCTTAGCATTGCCGCCCGTTTGCCAAACAATCTCGTTTTTGAAATGCGTGTCACCAAAGATGTCGTCACAAATGAAGCGGAAATAATGTGAAATCCTAGGCTCAATATGCACGACAAGAGTGCCTTCGTCCTTTAAAACGCGCCAGCATTCAGCAATGCGTTCTCTAATAAACTGAATGTATTCCTCTTTGCTGGCAAATTTGTCGTCGAAGTCATAAAAATCGCGACCTGTATTGTAAGGTGGGTCAAAATAAATTAGCTGCACACTTTTACTAGCAAGCCCTTTTAAAAGCTCCAAATTGTCGCCTACGTAAAAGTTGTTTGCTTCAACCAGTATAGGTGTCTTGGCAATAGATGATGGAATATGTTCTTGTTTCGGATGAGCCTGCACTTTTTCAATAAGCTGGATCAAGTCACCTTTGCTTTTGGACTTACACTTTTTAATCGAAAGTTCGGCACATATCGCCAACAATTCGTCCTTCGTTTTTTTACTGTAGTCAGATTCAGATTCAGACATGTGTTATGATACTATACAATAAGAACGAGTGTTTAATTTAATTTCATTTTTTATTTTTATAACCCGAATATAATATATATATATCGAATGAACACCTTCTTCTTTCTTTTCATCAATTTTGTCGTTGCATTTGTGTCAGACATTATTCTAAACGATTTATCTAGTAGATCGAAAGCATTTTATTCATTGCGTCCTTATTTTTATAAACAATCCATTGTAAAATGCGGTATAGCCGCAGGTATAACAATTGTTGTAGCTTTGTTGCCGACAATGTTTGCATTTTATTTGGCTACAGGTACATTTGTTCCAGATAATTCAACCACGTTACTACAATTTTCTCTATTAGCTTTTATTTTAGGCGCTGCTTTAGACATACTTATTTACAAAATGAACATTTTTGGTAATCGTTTAGACGATTTTTATAAAGAATACGGAGCTGGATTTTTGGGAGGTGCCGCCTTTGTTTTTTCTGTTGTAATTAGTTATTTTATACAAAAAAATCTAAAGCGTCTATTATAATTAGTTACAATCATGTCTTTGGAAGAAATTAAAAAACAGATGACTGCTCTAGATAATAGACTAACATTAGTTGATGCAAAAATAGAAAGGATTTTGGAGCTGGTAGAGACGGATTGTAAAAAAATGAGGGAACACATTGATTTTGTTGAAACTGTGTATGACAAAGTAAAATCTCCGTTCAATTATGTTATGGATAGAGTAAGCTATTTGGTGAATAATGATAGTATTTCATTAAGCATCACAAATCACCACGACACAAAAGAAAAAGAAGATGAAACCAAAGAAGACAAAACAAAAGAAGATGAAACAAAAGAAAACAACCCCAAAAAAAAAGATCAATAAATTTCAAATAATATACACATTTTTTTGAAATTTATTTGCAAATGCAAGGAACCTCAGACGAACATTTCATTCCATCGCTTTCATTTTTTGACCAGCATGCGAACCCTTTTCCAGCTTTCTCTGGTTTCTTTTTTATAACGCCATCCAATCTGTCACCTAACAACAACCAACAACCTGGTGGTCCGTGATCAGCCACATTTACGCTATAATTAGAACTATTTAAATACCCGGTACAATCACTTTGTGTTAAAGTATTCATGTTATGTGACGCACACGTGCCTTCTGTAATCCATTTATAGTTTTTATCACTAAAACTTTCATTGAAAAATTGTCCGTCTAAATAATAATACAAAAATGCTAAAATAGCGACAACTGCAATAGTTGTTAATAACAAAAAGTGTCTTTTTTTCATTTTATAATATATGTAAATATATTTTTTTATCGCGCCTAAATACTCTAAACCCGTTTCTTTTTTTGAAAACAAAAATTATAGATTTATCTATTTTTATAGGAATGTTTTTTCAAGAACGGCATTTTATTACGTCCCATCAACCATCTAAAACCGCACATTATCAATATAAGGATTGACAAAAACAAGAACAAGTTCAATATCTTTGCAATCAAGTATAAAATGGAAAACCCTGGCTCGGGTTGTTTGTCGAGACCCAGCGTCTTAATAACAAACTCTTTTAAATAAAAAATAATTATGTTGTCTTTTTCAGACCACGTTTGCTTGTTTTCGGTGTCGGGATATGTTTGATAACATAACGCATTGCAATACATGTAGCGATTTTTAACCCCCTTTTCTACAATGACGTCCCAGTGTTTTTCTTCCAAAGGCAAGAGTGAAATGTTTCTTGCCTCCTTTGAATAAACTATGGCATGCATAGAACAAGACTTGAATACTCGATAATGAGAGAAATCGGTTGCACAAGGGGCAATCAAAATAGGGTTACAACCTAAATAATAGACAAAGGCCTCCCCGTTTTTACTCTTTAAAAATTGTTGCATACTTTTCAGATTCTCTCTTTCTTTAATCTTAGGACTAAAAATGAAGTCGTCTTCTAAAACAAGAATATTGTTGTATCCGTGTTCATTCGCATGTGTAAAACATTGTAAAAAAGCGTCTGACAAATCTTGGTAAGACACTTGTTCAATCAACTCCTTTTTACAATTTTTGAAACCCAAATTAAAAGCAATATATACTGTTTTAGTAGGCTGATACTCAGCAAGTTGTTGATAAATATGATCTAAACGTCCATTGTCTTTTAAATGGATGATATACGTTGCGTCAACAGAATCATCTAAAAATCCCTCGTTGTAACGCATTTTTTTAAAGTTATAACAATGGGTGTTGTAATCCACATTCATTCCTACAATATATGTATAATATATTTGCAACTTATTTGCAGAAATATATTACAGAAATATATTACAGAAATATTTACAAAAGATAATTTATTTTGTATTCTACAAAAAAAGATAAAATTAACGTAACAATGCAAAAGCTGTGAATACACACACTTTTATTGCGTGAAAATATGATCATCAAGTTTAACCAAATCATCAAAGTTAAAAAACACATAAAATAAAAACTGTTGTTATACATGACTTCTTTATAAGGCACGTGCTTTGGATTAGCACCTAATATATAATTCGGATCCACGATTATTTTATCAAAATAACTAATGATGCATTCATATTTAAAAATTAATTTTAAGGAAGCCAATAAGAATATATAAGATATATAATACACGTCATATTTTGCAGGAAAGATAAATATGTAGATACATAAAAAAAATTCACCCAACATATGAATAATATAACTTATCGTTAATCCTATATTTTTGACGTGTTGATTTTCCATAATATATATTATTTTTTTAAAATATATTATTTTTTAGAAATACATTTT
>Ga0209086_10000492_pt1 | contig 34416 bp, 16 predicted proteins | sample M_130207_XF_Meta_FD_187312 | JGI IMG/M metagenome (GOLD analysis project Ga0209086, IMG submission 187312) | Freshwater microbial communities from Lake Montjoie, Canada to study carbon cycling - M_130207_XF_MetaG (SPAdes) (version 2) | ecosystem: Environmental > Aquatic > Freshwater > Lake... | reverse complement strand
TGTAAATGGAGTGCAAGTCTACGCTCTTACAAATCATGGAATAACAAATAATACACCTACAGTTGCAAATGCTCAACTTCAACTTACATTGATGACATTATATCCATATGGAGGAGGGGGAAACTCTAGTTTCTCTGTTCAAGGTAATGTAAGCAGCTTAAAGATGTATAATAAAGTCTTATCTGCCACTGAGATACTTCAAAATTACAATGCTACAAAAGGAAGATTTGGATTATAACGCTCAAATCATTTTAAACAGTGTAATAAATTTCATATAATAACAAAACTATGAGCGAAGACATGCAACTAAAGTGGAAAGTAACAGCAATGGACTGCTACCCTGAGTTCAGCGGCGCAACCGATTATGTGTTTAACGTCCACTGGGACTGCTTGTCTTATTATAATGGCGTAAGCGGCGGCCCATACTACGGTAGAGTTTATAGCGTAACTAGTATTCCAGCGTATTCTGGGACATTTACCCCTTACCTTGACTTGCAGGAAAATCAAGTGTTTGATTGGGTTTATTCGGTTTTTCAATCTGGAGATAAAGAAAGATTTGAAAATTCATCAATTCAACAAATAGTTAACCAAATTAATCCTCCGGTTGTAACTCCTCCAGCTCCTTGGCCTGCTGATATATTTCCAGTTATTGCCCCGTCCATTACAATACAGCCTCAATCTGGCATTTCTTTATGGTCTGGGCAGAATATCTATGTGTCATTAATGGCTGCCGGCCAACCTCTAAATTATCAATGGAGAAAAGATTCCGAAAATCTATCAGGAGTAAATGGAGACGGATTACAAATTTTAAACATACAACTAGATCAAGCTGGGCTCTATGATGTTGTAGTATCGAACTCTTTGGGGTCAGTTACAAGTTCTGGGTGCCAAATCTCTGTCTCTCCGCCAGCTGTTCCAGTGATAATAGATCAACCAGCGGGAGGAGAAGCTGTTACTGGATCTTCATTCATATTTAATGTAATGGCGACGGGATACCCGACTCCCTCTTATCAATGGATGTTTAATAGTTCAGAGATTTCTGGAGCTGTATGGAGAGGATATAATTTATCAGATTTGCAAGAGAATCAAGCCGGAGATTATACGGTTAAAGTATCTAATGCTGCTGGAGAAGTTTTGAGTAATGTTGCTCATTTGAATGTTATAATTTGAACTTAATAAGAGATTCTCTCTGGATAGAGTGTAATAAAAAGCATGGCTTCTTTATTGTCTGCCGCGCAGAAAGCTAGTTTTGAGAAAGCAATGGCTAATTTATTTGATACTTTTAGCCAAGATGTAATCATTTATAAGGAAGCCCGAATAGAAATAACCAATATTAATCAGCCAAGAATGTATGGCTATAATGAAAGATCAGATATTGATAATATTAATTACATTCCAGTCACTGGAGTATTCCCGGCTCTAGTTACTTTTACAAAAAAACAATCTCAACAAAGACTAGAAGAAGCAGATAATATAATAGACAAAGGAGAAGTCGAAATGAAAGTCAAGAGTGACGCTAATGACTTTATTCAAAACGGCAAAACTCTTTATGCGTCTTTGGATGGATTAATGTTTAAATTTATTTCGTCTCAAGCCCCGAGGCCTTATATTTCTTCTGAATTTTTTACTTACTATTTAGAAAGGGAAAGATAATGCAACTCACAAACATAGTAATAAAAGGAAATATTATTAATGACATTCTTTCTAATCCTAATGTTCAAGACCAGATAGAAAAAGACGTAAAAGAACAATTTGAATTACAAAAAGCAAAAGCTATTAAAGAGTTTGATGACCACGATGTCACGAAAGAGTTGCTGAATCCAGAAGACGGAAATAAGAGTGAGACCTTAGGAGGCTACGGGGATTTATTTGGTTTTATTGGTTTCAACGCTGGATTTGATCCTATATCGCCAGTAAGATTAGCTTTACAATCGAAAATAAAATTCAAAAATACAAATCTATCAATTATTTATCCTAGAAATGCAAAGGGTCAATTTGCTACCGGCACAAGAACAAAAGAATTAAAGATTAATATTCAAGTCCCTGATTTGGATGATTTTGCTAAGGCATCTAAATTTGAAGACATGTGGACCGGCGGTAGAAATTGGGTCAAAGGAATAGAAAGAGGCATCTCTGGAGTTCCTTATTACGCCGACTACCCAAGAGGTCGGTCAGAGAGAGGTTTACAGTTAAGAGGCCCAATAGAAGAAAGCTCAAGCGAGACACCAAGGCCGTCAAGTTTTACAACTAGACCTTACATAACTGAAATTATTGATAATTTTAAGAAAAATTTTACTAATAATACAGAGTAATAAAATGAAAGCCAATTTCCAAAATACTTTAACCAGTAGCTTTTTGCTATATGTAGACCACACTATTCTAAAAAGAGGAGAAGGTTATTCGAATGTCAGTTCTAAATTTTATCCAGTCTCTGGGATCTATAATAATTACTATACATACGCAGCCCCATACAAACAAATAGTAAGCGACTCTTCTATAACTGGCGCGAATCAATTAACAGGAGTATATTTAAATGGTAATTTCATAGTGCCGGGGCAAAGTGGATTAGTCGCAATAAATCACTACGATGGAGAAGTAATTTTTTCATCTAATAAAAACTCTAGCACTATCAGCGGAAATTACGCAATAAAAGACTTCAATGTTTACCTCACAGACAAGTCAGAAGAAACTTTATTGTTCTCCACAAAATTTGAGCCAAAGAACAGAAAGCCCCAAACAATCACTGGATTAGATGTAAATGAGTTAACTTATCCAGCTATATTTTTAAGACTAGTTAACTCTCAAAACGAACCATTCGGGTTCGGCGGCACAGATATGACCTCTTGTTATTTCCGAGCATTAGTCATGTCTAATTCAATGTACACATTAGACGCAGCGTGTGGGGTCTTAAGAGATTCTGCTCACGATTTTTTTAGAACAGTTAGTAATAATGATTTAAAGCTCAACGCTATGAGTTCTTATACTGGAACTTCTTATAATTATACAGGAATAGCCACTGGAGATAACGTATACATGTCTAGCGTATCTGTTTCTCAACTCAAAACATCAACCTCAGCAGAATTTAAAAATTTAAATCCAAATATTGTTTCGGCTTTTGTTGATTTTGATCTAGAAATAGTAAGAGCCCCGCATGCTTATTAAAATAATTTTCTATAGTTGATTTATTATGTGTAAATTTTAATAGAATAAATAAGGAAACCAAATGAGTACTACATCAAGAAATCGCGTAATTTATCAAAGTCAAGCTTTGTTTGCCGCCCCAACCGGGACCACAGGCATTTCTGTGGCTTCGCATAGTCTGCGAAGAGTCCAAAGCTGTAATTATAATTTCTCAGTGTCTCGCCAAGACATTAATCAATATGGCGAATTAGGAGCTATTGACAGGTTGATCTTACAAGAACCTACTGTCGCTGTAGATTTGTCTTATTATTTTGAGCCAACTGGTTTTAATGAAGGCCATTTAGGCTTTAGAACTAATGCTGTTACTGGAACCTCTACAGTCTCCGACCACATGCTTACTGATATCATTTCAGGCGGATCAGGTTTTGATCAAAAGAATGTTTATGTTTTAGTCAGTGACGCGGGTATTGATGCTAATGACACCGGCTTGATGGGAACAGCGACAGTTGACGGTATTATCGGTATTGGTAACGCATTCCTTACGTCTTGGTCTCTAGAGGCTTCTGTAGGAGCAATCCCTACTGTAAGTTGCGCTTTTGAAGGGCAAAACATAGTATTTACCGGGGGAGCTGGCCTTAGCGTTGGGAATCCTGCTGTATTAGATGGCGCTGACCAGTCAGCAACTCTGGTTGTTCTTCCTAGTGGCGCTGGATTATTTGATTCTGGCACCGAAGTTTCAGCAGTAAGACCGGGGGATATCACTCTAACCCTAGGAAGCAGTAACTCAGATAATTCTCCGATGTTTGGATTAACTGAATCTGATCTAAAAATACAAAGCGCTTCAGTTTCGATGACTATTGGTCGCGAGCCAATCAGAAAGCTTGGCAAATCTTTCGCGTTTGCAAGAGAAATCACATTCCCAATTAATTGCACTATGACTGTTAATGCTATTGTCGGAGCATCTGCTTCGAATAAGCTTTATACACTGATGACTACGAATGGAGACTCTACAAAATTCTATTGCGAACTTAAATTAACAGGTTATCAAGGAGCCACTGCGCACAATGCTTATGTCATGCTTAAGGGCGCGAAACTAGACTCTGAAAACTTCACTTCTTCAATTGGGCCTAATAAAACGGTAACTCTAGAGCTTTCCGCTCAAATCGGTAAGAATTCTGGATTGCATTTCTTGGCAGCGTAAATTAAATAAAATTCCAACTAACCCTCGCCTTAACCGGCGGGGGTTTTTTATTTTTATATTTTATCTTATTTTTATATAATATAGCAAAAGGAATATGGACGACGAAAAACTAAAGGAATATTTAAAGTTTCAATATAGCAGAAATATTATTGCTCTCTATAAGAAATACTTTGAAATGATTGATGACCTCAAACAAGACCACGATCTTTTGTTAAAAAAAGTAGCAGAGAGCTCTTCTGAAAGCTTTGCTAAAAATATTGATTATTTTGACAATGATAAATATAATTATATAAGGAAAAAGATTTTAGATTCTGGGAACGACGCTATTAGAAATATAGATACCAGCTTTAAGTCTATAAATATTTCTCTAAAATAAAATATGAAAGAAAAATGGCTACATAATTTTGAAGTACAAAAAACTCAAAAGGTAAAAGAAACCACAACAGAAGTAAACGAAGCTGGAGAAGAGCTTCAGATCACTAAAGAAGTAGAGAAGAAAGTCCCTCAGAAGTTTTATATTTTAAAACCAAACCGCAAAATACAAGACGAAGCAAGCATCTTCTACGCCGTAAAGGTTTCTGAAGGAATTAAGCTTGGGCTAGTTACTAAAAATTACCTTTTACGCAAATTCCAGCAAGACGGAATTTTAGCTTCTGAAGACGAGAAGAAGGCCCACGCAGAAAATTACTCCAAAGCTATAGCTATAGAAATAGATTTAGAAAAAACAAAGCAAGATTCTACGCTTAGCGAAGCAGAAAGAGAATTGAAGAATGGCAATCTGAATTCCGAATATCAGATCTTGCGCCAAAAGATTTTCGATTATGAAAACGTGCAAAACTCTCTATTTGATAACACAGCAGAAAAGAGAGCTTCTGACGCTTTGAATTTGTGGTTTGTATTGAATTTACTTTATCAAGGAGAAGAAGGTTCTCAAACTTGTTTGTTTGGAGATGGATCATTTGAACAGAAACTTCAAAAGCTTTCTCAGATAGAAGAGTCGGAAGACGAATTCTTGAGTAGTGTTGTAGAGAAGGGTGGTTTCCTTATCGGCCAACTAAACTCTGGGGTGCCAAAAGAAGACCTGATTGGTTAATAATCTGTGAGTGATCTTTATGAAAAAATAAGTTTTTATAAAGGCTTGTATAAAGAAATAGCAGTGGGCTTTTCTGAGGATAAATTCTCGGAAAAGCCTATTTTCATTAAACATTTCACAGAATTAGAGAATGGCGATTTAGATAAAAACAGAAGATTTTTCAGCGGAGAAGCCTTGGAGAAAGGACTAGAAGAGAAAGAAGAGAAGCTAAGTTTTTTAATAAAAAATCAACTTTGGTCTAACGAAAAAGAAAAAGATATAGATCAAATTTCCAAGCAGATTTCTGACACTGAAATGCTAATAAGAAATCTTATAATAAAAAGGCAAATCAATGAAGCCAAGAACAAGATCAAAGGCCTAAAAAAATCTCTCTTAAATTTAGAAAATGAGAAAGCTGACCTATTAGGATTTTGCGCTGAAGACTATACCGGCAAAAAACTTAATGAGTTAATTATTCATTTATCGTTCTACAAAGACCAGGATTTTAAAGAGAAATTTTTTACTCAAGAAGAGTTTGACGATTTGTCGCCGAAAGAGTTGTCGAATTTGGTAGACATATTGGGAAATTTTTACACTAGATTCGATTACGAAAATATTAAAAGAATCTGCGCTTCTTCTTTTTTCATGAGTCTTTTTGCTTTGTGTGATAATAGTGCTTATAGTTTTTTTGGTAAATATACTAAAGATTTGACAATATTGCAAGTAAATTTATTTTCTCAAGCTAGATATTTTAAATCTTTGATAGAAAGCCAAGCCCAGAGTAATCCTCCTTCAGATGTCGTTTTAGACCCGGACAAGATGGTAGAATGGTACGAGTCTGTAGAAAGCTCAGCAAGGACTGGGAATTCATCTGGTCAATCTAGCGGAGTTGGATATACAGGAGCAACAAGAGAAGAGCTGGAAAAAATGGCCGGAGGAAAGGCTATGACCTTAAATGAAATTGCAGCTAAAAAAGGCAACAAGCTTACAACAGAAGACTTTATCAAAATGCATGGATTATAGTGTAATCTAAATCAGGACCAAGGTTATGCCAACGAATATTCAAGCCAATCTTACTTTAAATACTGCTCCAGCGCAAGCGTCTTTTAATAGCTTCACGGCAGCTATCGGTTCTGCAAAATTTGCTCAGCCTCTTGGAAGAATCAGCGGAGACGCGGCGGAGTTCACAAAATCATTATCAGCAGCCACTGCTCGCGTTACAGCTTTCGGTTTAACTGCTGGAGCTATTTATAAAGTTTCTCAAGCTATTAGAGAAGGCGCTAAAGCTACTATAGAAGTAGATAAACAATTAATAGAATTAAATACATATCTAGGCAAATCAAGAAATGAATTAGAAGGTTTTTCTCAGTCTTTATTTAAAGTAGCCAAAAACTCGGCAGTTCCATTTGAAGCCGCTGCCGAAGCCGCGAAAGAGTTCGCAAGACAAGGTCTTTCTGCTAATGAAATATTAAAAAGAACAGGAAGTGCCCTAACCCTAGCAAGAATAGCTGGTATTAGTTATTCGCAAGCTGTAAATGGTATAACTACAGCAATTAACAGTTTTAATAAAGAAGCTTTGACTTCGGAAGATATTACTAACAAGTTAATCGCTGTTGATACAAGATTTGCTGTTAGTTCTGCTCAGTTGAACGAAGCCCTCTCGCGCGTGGGTAGCTCTGCTGAGGAAAGCGGTTTAAGCATCGATAAGCTAATAGCGACAGTCACTGCTGCGCAGCAAATAACTGGACGCGGCGGCGCTGTAATTGGTAACGCTTTAAAAACAATATTTACTCGCTTACAAAGACCAGAAGTATTGAGTCAGCTTGAGATGTTAGGAGTCGCAGTTAAAGACCAAAATGGATATCTATTAGATGGCATAAGTATCTTAAAAAATTATTCTGACGCTACAAAAAATTTAAGTCAAATAGAAAAATCAAGAACAGCAGAACTAGTTGGTGGTATTTACCAGATTAACCAAGTAAATGCTTTAATTAAAGATCTTTCTAGTTCTAATAGCGTTTATGCTGATGCTTTAAGAGTTTCCAGCGCCGCGACAGACGAAGCGAAAAAGAAGAACGAAGAATTAAATAAAAGCCTGTCTGCTGTATTGCAGCAGACTAAAACATCCGCTCAAGAAGCTGCCGCTGCGCTAGGATCATCTTTGCTAGATCCATTAGTTAAATTGGGTAGCACAGTTTCAGAGGTTCTTTTAAAATTAGTAAGTCCAAATTCTGATTTATTTGGTCAAGGAGAAGACTCTGGCAAAAAATTTGCCGATGGGCTACGCAAAGGCGCGGCTTCGATATTAGGAAAAACTTTAGGAGCAGGTGGCTTACCAATTTTAGCCGCTACAGGAGGGTTGCTGGCTGCAAAATTTGCTAAATTCGGAGTGAGCTCATTAAAGCAGTTGGGGAGAGCCAGCTCCGAAATGTTTACTTCTGAAAAAGAATTACAAATACAAAAAAGAATTAACGATACCTTAAGAGAGAATCCTGCGATAATTGATAGCGTCATAAGTCGCAAAATGAATTTAGCGCAAGCCGAAGCAGAGGTATTGAGGCTAATTCAAGAACAAAATAGATCTCTTTTAACTCAATCTAGAATAACGGGAAGAGTCACTTCTACCGTAAGCACAGCCCAGAAAGCCTCTAGAAGAGGAATAGGAAGACTATTCGCTGAGGGCTATATTCCTGACACGGGCGTAGAAGCAGCGGCTTTCCAATTAGAAGAAAACACAGCTAGAAGAATGGGCGCTGTTAATCCGAAAGCGGAAGTAGTCCAAGCCACAATCAAAGGCAAAACTGGCCCTGTAATTGTAAACGATAAAGAAAAAATAATTCCAAATTATGGAGGAACTGGAGAAACAGCAATAATTCCTAATTACAGAAATCTTGATGAAATACCAAGAATGTCTAAAGGATACATTCCTAATTTCGCTTGGTCTAAGAGCAATAAAATGCCCAAAGACTTTTTGATAAAATATCCGCAAAGCAAAGCTGCAATCAAAGCTGGCCGCATGTATTCTCCAGAAGCCAGAGCAATGTTGCAAAAACTCCAGACTGGAGAAAAAATAGATAGAGATTTACTAGACGCTTTAATAGAAAGAGACATTCCGATAAGAGAAGTGATAGCTCCTTCTTCCGTAAAAGATTTACCTAGTCAGGCTTTAATTAAAAATGCATTAGATAAAGAGCAAGCAAAAAGAGCAAATAAATTATCAGAGCTACCTGCGGGAAGCGAAATAACTGTGCGCCAAGATGTTCCTTCAATGACAAGAAAAGGAGTGGGAGTAGTGAAAACAGAAAGCTCTGGAGGATTTAAATCTTACGATTCATTTGTTGCATTTGATAATCCAGTGATGGGTAAGTCTGCTGGCTTAGAAAGGGCTTCCTTAAATATAGGAGCAGGAAAAGAAAAAAGTCCATTATTAAAAATATCAGGTACTTTATCTAAAGATCAATCTTTGCCTAAAGATTTAAAAAATTGGACTCAAGTAGGATACAACCCAGACAGACACTCTTATTATTACGATAGAAAAACAAAAAAACCAATAGTAGGCGGCCAGCAAGCTATACAAATTGGAAATACTGTTTTTGTAAAAGAAGCCATACCTGGAAATAGAGAAGACTTTTCTTACGCTAAAGGATATATTCCTAATTTTGCTTTTTCTTCGATGAAGGCTCCAGCCTCTGGAGATAGAAAATTCGTAGATCCAGAAACCTATAGTTATCTTAGATATAAATTATCGAATGACAAGAAGGCTATTGATTTAAAATTCTCTAAGAGCGAACTAAAGGGGCAGGGTTCGCAAATGTTCGAAAGACTTGGAAAAACCGCTAGAAGAATGGGATTGCCAGTAAGAAGCTCTAATCTTTCTTCTCAAGCCAATGATGTTCTAGATATAACAGACGCTTCGTTAGCTAGATCAGGTAAATACGGAATAGAAGAAGTATTAAAAGTAGCTTTCCCGCAGTTGATTCATAGACAAAAAGGTTCTGCTAAAAATACTTCATTATCAGTAAATGTGGATGATGGTTTAAACCATAGCAACAATGAATTAAGTGGTAAAAATATTTTCTCTGTAGTTTCACGTTTCGCGTCTGAAAAATACGAAGGAAACGCAAAGCTTCTTAGAAATAGCATCATAGATGGAAGTTTTGATATAAGTGATGCGGTCACAAATTTCGCTGGCGGCAGAGTTCCTAATTTCGCTAAACGCAGAGATGTTATACAAAGAATCGGAAAGAAAGAAATATTTGCTAGATTCCAAAAGCATTTCGAGAAAGGGAAAGACTATCAAGGATTTTATAATATTCATGGTGAAGAATTTAACAACAGAAAACTTACAGCTCAAGAGGCTAAGATTTACGCTAACATAACTTCTGCTATTTCTCCTTCTGTTCCTGATTATGTAGCCGCTCAATTTGCTGCGCCTATATTTAATAGGTTTATGCAAACAAGATCTACTAATGTAGAGGACTATTTCGATTTAGCTCCATCAAAAAAAGTTAGTAGACATAAAAATGTTTTTGGCCTTGGTTTATTTGGATTAAAGGGTACGCTTTCAAAAAAAGGCAATATTAGAACAAGAGACGATGTCAGAAGAAGTGGCTTGTCTAAAGCTTTAAGAGGACTTGATTTAGGAAGCGACGACACGGCTAAAACTAGACATTACGCTAGAGCAATCCTGCAAGATAAAACAGCATTTCCAATTGATACAAATGTTATTCAAGCTATACTTGGCGGAAAAACACCAAGCAAAACAGAAGCTGCAAAATTGGTATCTTTAGCTAATGAATTTGCCACATTAAATAAAATAGAAACTGGTGCCGCTGGTTTGCAGGCTGCTATTTTTAAATCTAATAGCAAACATACAGAAAAATATAGCCCAGATACAGTAAGGTCGGCTTTGTCTGGTATCCAAGGAAGATCCGGCGGATATGTCCCTAATTTTAGCCAAAGCTTTGAGCCAAATCTCAATTACTTATATGGATCTGGAAAAGACTCTATATTCTTTTCTCCATACGATACGTTGTCTTCGAAATTCGGAGGAGGACCAGGATATCCCGAAGTGACTCCGGGACGCTCTTTTGCAAGCTCTACTCTTGGGTCTATATCAACACTGAATCAAAACGCTATGAACATTATGAGCGGTGGTGGTCAAGCGTTTTTTTCTCCAGTAGTTAATAATAAAACTCTGCAAGGTCTTTTAGGCAATAGAGTATTTTTAGAGACTTTATTTAAAGAATATCCAAAGGCCAGTAGATCTAAATTAATCGAAACTATTATAAATAGTCCACAACAAAGATTTAAAAATAAAGAAATAACAGCAGCTTCAAAAAGTATAATTTCTGGCATACAGAAAAAACTTGGAAGAAATAAAGGAATAAATTCAGCCAGAGAAATCGCCCGTTCAATTGCAGATCCAAGATTTTTTGGACCTGAATATTCAAAGTTATCTTCTAGTTTAATAACCGAATTAGTATCTAATCAAGGATCAATCGTAGCTCCAAACAGCAGTCATAGACTATACGATAAAGCTACATTAGGTGGCGCTAGTAAGATGTCTAACCCAATAGAATTGACTAAAATTTTTGAAGGTTTGATAGAGCCAGACTTTTTGAGTGGATTAAGAAATTCATATATTCCAATCGGAAGAAGATTCAATATGGGAGATAGTTTTTCTAAAAGGATTGGCCTAGTAGCTAAAGGATATATTCCTAATTTTTCTGGCTTATCAGATGCAGTGAGCAGAGAAAAAACAATGAGTGGTCTTCCTGCGTCTCAAATCATGGCTCATTTTGATGGAGGCGGAAATCCTTTGGCAGTTACAAACAAAAGAGACGAGCCTAATGGACTAAAAGATGTACCAAATTTTGCTCTGCCTAGCAGACAGCTGGTTACTGTTTTGTCAAGATTAGGATTGCTAAAGGGCAGAAATAATCTAGCGAACCCTATCTCAGCGGGCGTTGAATTGTTTGCCGGCTCTGCCGCTAGTAGCACTTTAGATACATTAGCTGAAAACGAATTGATTGACCCCAGAGCTTCGACATTCGCTAATGTTGCTATTCCTGGGGCTATTGGACTAAAAAATATTGGCAAAGGAATTTTTGGAAAAGGTTCTAAAATGCAGAGAGGCATAGCGGTTGCGTCTGGCGTAGGGCAATTAACAGCAGGAACTCTCGCGGGATTTCAAGGCGGAGCAGACTTAGGTAATAGAATAAACATAAAAAAATTCGAACAAGCTTTGGACCGTTCTAAAAAAACATTTCAAGACTTAACAGAGAACACATTAGAGCTTTCCAATTCTTTAGCTAAATTAGATGACGCTTATAGAGATCCAAAAGCTGATCCTAAACAAATATTGAAGTTGTCCGCGAGTATAGCAGATTTACTGTCTAAAGTTAAGGGATCTAATCCAGGGCTTGTATCTAAATTAGCTTCAGAGACAACCCTAGCTGGCAAACAAGCTATCCTTGAAGAAAACGCTAAAGAAAGCCAAAGAATACAATCCGTAAGACAAGAAGCTTTAAAGTTTTCAAGCAAAGGCACCATTCTTGGCAAAGACGCACCAAAAGAACTTGATTCATTTTTTAGATCTGTAATCAATTCGGGAAATCAAGATTTATTAAAGCAAGACTTGTCTAAAGCTGGTCCAGCAAATTTTTCTGAAGTTCTTTCTAAAGGAGGATTAAATGTAGAAGAATTTTCTAATGTATTTAAAACTGATGAATTAAAAAAGGGCTTCTTAGACGCGCTTAAATTAACTCAAAAATTAAACGAAATTTCTTCTAATCAAGAAGCAGCGATAATTGATGTTTCAAAACCGCTAACAAGAAAAAAACAACAAACCGAAGACCGCAGAGAAATAAGATCAAGCATAAGTAAAGCTTTAGAAGACCAATTGCCAGAATTAGCTTCGTTTGCAGGCGGCTTTAGCAAAAGAGCAGGAATTTCAGCCGCTTCTGATGCTTCTTTAGCAATTAAAACCACACAGTCTTCGGTATCTTTTCAAAATTCATTATTAGCGCAACTTTCTGACAAAGAATTTACCAAAGGATTGCCATCTCAAGTACAAGCAAAACTTAACGCAATAGAAACCCCCGGCGCAACGACTGGAAGAGACTTAGAGTCAATAAAACAACTTCCTGGTCTTAGCAAAGCTCAAGTAGCTGGCATAGAAAAACTAATACAATTTAACTCTTTACAAACAAGAGAAATACAAAAAGCTGGAACTATAGCTAATGAGACTAAAAACATACAACTTAAATTTTTAGCTTTACAAGAGAAATTGGCTTTTGGTGGAGATATTAAGACTTCTATAAATCCACAAATGAGAGCAGAGTCTATGTCTGCTGGGTTACGCGGGCCTCTTACTTATCAATTAGGAACTTTATTTGGATCTAGAAGAACTCAGGTGGGAGGCGCTACTGATTTCTTAACAGAAACAATGCAAAAATATCCTGGGCTCCTTCAAACCAAAAACGGTAAAGAACCAGCAGACATATCAGGAGTAAAGAGGGAGCTTACTGGCCTCAACGCTATGGACATGCAAAGAGATTTGCTAAAGAGAGCTAACATGGCTCAAATGATGGGCCTCGGGCAAACATCTGGATTATTAAGAAACAAAGCTTTTGATTCAAAATATCTTTTTGAATCTGCTGGTTTGAAAGCCGATGCTTTATTTGGCAGTCCAGAAGTGCCAGGAGAAGTGAAAAGCTCGATGCAAGATTACGAAAAATTTGGAGTCCAATCTGCTAAGCAAGCCAAAGCAGATGACTCGGAGCTCAAGCGAGTGGAAGATCTTCTTGTACCCATAAAGCAACAAATCACAGAACAAGCGACAGCGCTGGGGCAAGGTTTAGTTAGCGGTTTCGAAGCTAGTTTAAAATCCACTTTCGGAGATAAAGGCATACGAGCTGACGTAGTAAATCTTGTCGCAAGCCAAGTAAAGGGTAACGCATCTGAATCTGGCGCTGCTCAAGCGAGCGACGGTCCACCTGTAAAGAATTTTGCTAATCCTGTAAACGATGCAATAACTAGAGAAAAAATAGCCCTAGCTAAGAGAGGAATAATGGGAGTTCCTAACTTTGCAATGGCATCTATTAACTTAGAAAGAAGTCCAAATTTAGCAACCGCTTCTAACCCTCAAGGCTTTGGAGTAACAAATAGTATAGATGAAAAAAATGGCTTAAGAAGCTTAGGGATGAGATCTTCAGGATTTGTTCCTAATTATGCTTTGCCGTCTTGGATGAGCGCTTCTAATTTAGATAAAGCTCGTAATATATTTACAAATGCAGATGATGCTAAATCTTTGATTGCTAATGTCCAAGAAGGAAATGCTGGTGGAATAGCTACGGATTTAGCTGGGCCAGCTTTAGATGCGGTTAAATTTTTAGCAAAAGGTGTCGCTAAAAAAACGGCATTGGGAGCTGCTGGATTAGGATTAGATATAGGAGAATATATAGTTAAGCCTTTGAGTGAAAAGGCTGGCTTAACTGATTATCTTGCTGACCGCATGTATAATTCATTATATGCGAAACCAGAAAAAAGTAATATTGCAAAGCCTTCTGACGCTTATAATAGTAGATTAGGAAATGATTTAATTGATCCAAGTCCAGAATACCTGAAGAAAGGAAAAGCCGAAAATTTTGCTAAGAGTGGATACGTTCCAAATTATGCTAAAAAAACTGACCCGAAAACTGACCCATATAATTTTGGCCCAAGTACGCCACCAAAGTCTGGGGGATATAGTCTCGGGGTAAAAGCAGCAACAATTCCGCCACCAAAGGCTGGGTTATTTTCACTTGGGGTAAGCGAAATGACTAGTGAAGAAATCTTAGCGCGGGCAATGGAAGAAGCGAAAGAGTCTAAAGCGGCTAAATTGGCTCAAAGGAGAGCGGCTAGAGCGGCTAGACCCGCTGGACCAAATACTATAACTGGACCGAATGATTTTGGCAAAAGTACGCCACCAAGGTCTGGGGGATATAGTCTCGGGGCAAAAGAAGCAACAATTCCGCCACCAAAGGCTGGGTTATATTCAGATGGGCCAAGGGAATTGACTAATGAAGAAATCTTAGCACGGACAATAAGAGAAGGGAAAGAATCTAAAGCGGCGAAACAGGCCCAGGCTCAAATGGCAGCATATCAGAATACCTTTTTGGCTCAAAAAGCTTCTGAATTTCAACCTGGCGCACAATCTGGAGGTTTGAAAATGCTACCAAGAGGGCAATCTTCTGAGCCTCTTTTCTCTGGTAAAAACAAAACACAAACATCCCCGTTAGGCTTGCTGCCGAAAGGGCGAGTAACTTTTAGAGACCAAGCTTACGTGCCAACGGGCGAGGCAGCCGATCGCGTTCGTGAGCTTCAAGGGGAAACCAGAACTCGAATTGGATCTCCGAGTCTAAAAATGCAATCTGAAAGAGTGATTCCTTCTTTAAAACCTTCTTTAAAATTACTTAATAAAAATCCTTATTTCAACGCTTTCTCGGCGAGTAGCGAAAAAGAGAGCAGAAGCATATTGGAGAAAGCGATCAGAGAGAATTTTAAATTGGCACAGCAACAAGAAAGACAAGCTGCTGCAAATAGATATTTCGAAAGAACAGCGCCGCAAAGAGCGGAAATGAAAGAAACGTCGCTTAGACAGGGGGCAGAGCCGTATAAAAAGCAAAAAATGGATTTAACAAATATCAGTAAAAATGTTACTGAAAAATTAAAACAAGAGCAAGTGAGAGCGGGAAAACGAATTAATTTAAGAGATCTAATTTCAACATTAAATCTTGGAGAATCTACTCCTGGAAAATCCAATTTTAAAGAATACACTCTTGAAGAAGTAGATGAAATTCTTTCTAAAAAATCTACAGTTCCTACTCCAGGAACTGCTCCAAGTGGCCGCGTTAGAGTTCCTATGAGCGCAATGAGGCCTCCTGGATCTCCTTCGCCAGCGACCTCTGGCGTTCTAAATAAACTTAAAGGAGCAGGAAAATTTGGATTAAAAGGTTTGGGCGTAGCGGGATCTGTAGGCTTCGGGATAGCGCAAGGTCTTGAGTCTTATTCATCAGCTAAAGAAGGCAAATATGGGCAAGCGACATTGTCTGGTTTATCTTCCACCGCGAGCTTTGCCGGATTGTTCAAAGGAGCCGGGAAAGTAGCTGGCACAACGGGAGTGGTGTTAGGTGGGTTAGGAGACTTTAAGACTAAGGATTTAACCCTTGCAAGTGAATTTAAAGATATATTCGGAAGGAAAGGAGAGGGAGAGTCTATTGGTTTCGGAGACGTATTTGGTGCAGCTCTCGGAGGATTGAGCAGCCCTCAAGCAATGGTTGGTCTTCTAGGGTATAGGGCTGGTAATATTATAGAAAATAAATTAGGCATTGGAAATAAATTAGGCGATTTTGCATCTGGCTTAAGAACAACAAAAGCTAGTTACGAGGCTGGAGTTAGACCAAAAGGCGGAACGACTGTTAATCAAGCCGTTCAATCAAATCAATTAATAGCTAAAAAAGCAGAACTACTAGCAGAGTTAAATAAGTACAATGAAATATCTGGGAATCCATTAGTTTCTAGAGACTTTCAAATGTCTGCGTCTAAAAGAGGCCAGGAATTCGAAGAGACAGAAAGAACAAAAGAACTCGCAAAGGAATTAGAAAAACAAGGTAAAGCTAATATAGCGCGTATAATTTCAGGAGGTAATGCTATAAGAGACGCGGAAACAGCTAGATTAAATAAGGAATCATCCGAGCAAGAAGAAGTGAGAAGCTCAAAGCTAAGAAAATCTTTCCTTGAGTCTTTTGATAAAAATGCGGAAGCTAATGGCTACACGACTACCAGAGATAAAGCAAATTATTTATTAGAGCAAGAGGGCCAATACGGTCTTGGATCGTTCAAACCTACAGACTTTAAAGACCCAGGATTCGCTAAGTCTTTCGAGATATATAAAACAGCAAAAGAAGCAGAAGCTGGCAGAGAAGCTAATCGAGTCATTCCTAAATCAGCCATAGAGTTCAGAGACAGGGCAATACCCAGTTTTCCTCAAGACGTTTTAGAAGAGGCTACAAGAACTGGCAGAAGCGCAGAAAGAGTAATCCAAGACAGAGCAGAGTCTAATGTAAGAGGAGGGGCCTCTTCTCAAGGTATGACTACGCCAGAGATAAACGCTCAAATGTCTAGAGATTATACAGCTGATACAGGCCTGCCAAGTTTCCCTAAAGATGTTCTAGAAGAAGCCGTCAGAAGAAGAGTGACTGCTGAGCAAGTAATGAGGGAAAGAGCTGGCGGCGGAGTCCCTAACTTCGCGGCAATGAGCAACGGGATGATGTCTTCTGGAGATGTGTATTCTAGAATGAGATCGTCTGCTCCTAGAAATTTTGCTCCTTCTTACGCTCAAGGATCTGTGCCTAATTTCGCTGCCGGAGACTTTACCAATGCTGTGACAGAAGCTTTAAAGACTGGAATAACATCAGCATTCCCGGGCGGGGGCGGGTCTTCTAGTACTGTTTCTAATTCTAATGTTATTAATATTGATGGAAGATCATCTATACAAAATGCTCCTGATGAAGCAATGCAGGGAATTATCAGTATATTATTTGACAAGATCCCAGAGTTAAAAAAATTAGGACCAGCGGCATTGAATTTCAAGAAATAAACTATATAATAAAATATGGCATTCACTTCTGAAACAGTAATAAAATTTGGATCTACAGCAATAAATTTTGCTGTGGCCACTTTATTAAATTATTCTATTAAGAATGAAAAGGCTGGGGCTTTTGACTATAGAAGAAAAGAGAATATTTCTATAGATGGATATTTTTCTAATAGAGAATCGGCGGTGCCAATCAGCGAGCATTTCAGGCAAGTTAAATTGCTATTAGAGAGTTCTACTGATTTTATAGAGATATTTCTTAATAATAAATCTTATGGTAAGGCTAGATTTTTAAGTTACTCTTTCCCGACTTCTGTTAATTTTGATGAGAATTCAGTAAGATTTACTAAGTTTACAATAACGCTAGAGGTTTTAAAAGATGACTCATCTAATGCTTTTGCTTCGGCTAATTTGCCGGCAGCAGTAGGAGGTTTAACAAATATATGGTACAAGCTAAAAGAATTCAATGAATCGTTTTCTTTTAATTTGCAAGACGATGGAAATTTTTTAGCATCTCATAGAATATCTTTTGGATACGATAATATAGATAAAGTTTCAGACGCCTCTGTCGTAACAGATGCTAGAGATATAGCTAACACGTTCTTTGGCCAAGGGTTAGATTCTTTGTCTAGCATTAGGTCTTTTTATAGTTCTACAAATTTTCAACTATCGAATACGGATTATGGCTCTTCTTTAATAGATCAAACTATTGATTTAATTAATTTTAATTTTTCTTACTCGAAGCAATATACTGTATTTTCAGATAATGGAACCAATACTACAGAAACGCTACTAACAGATATCATTTTTAATTCCGATGGCCTTATAGAAATATCAGAGAAAGGAAGAATAAAAGGAAAAGGCTCAAGCTTCGCAGCAGCAAGAGCTAACGCAATAGCAAAGCTTAATTCTAATATATCTTCAGCTTACACAAGATGCAACAATGTGTTTAATAGATACTTCTCTAGTGATTATTCTAGATTTAGCAAATTGCTTCCGAAATATGATGCTTTAGATACTTTAAAAAGCAATCCTATATCAATAACAAAAGATTTAACAGAAACACAACCAGAAATAGGATATGAAATTCGCTTTACAACTAATGCAGCTTACTCCGATGCCACTACTATTCATTCTTATTCTGTTTCTTTGAATAAAGACGCTCAAGGAATATATAATTCCACAGTTAATGGTTCTATAAAACTATATACAAATAAAAATAAATCATTCAGCGGAAATTTAACAACCATCAAAGGAATAATAGACCAGAGCGACTCTTCTAAAATAGACCCTTACTACGCTGCTGTAGCTGGATCGGGAACTTTTGCTGGAGTAAAAACTAATACATCAATAAATCATTTAAAATTCGGCGTAGAAACCACATACACTAAATCGTATTCTAATTCTCCTACATTGAGCAGCTCTGGCTTGGTAAAGCAATTAATTATAAGTGAAAATACAAATCTTCCTGTTAATAGATTTTCTAACGCAAATATCCCTGGATCATGGAATAAAAATAAAATGGAAAGATTCCAAGAGACAATTTATCAAACTCGTCAATTAACAGAAGGAGTAAAATCTATTTCTATAGATATGAAAATAAATAGAAATCAATTATATACTTCGGCTGGCTCGAATACAAATTCAGTAATCGTTTTCGGGAAAATAAAAGATCTATTTACTGCTGAAATGCTGCACAAAGATACAGGGCGATTATTCGGCACGACATATCCTCAATATCAGTATGGAATAAAAGCATTCTCTAAAATATATAACGAAAAATTTGGATTTCAAGTAGGAGATCTAACTTATTTCATGGAAAATTTAAATTTATCAATTGATAATAATTACAACTTAAAAGTTTCGATTGAATACAAATTCCTAGTAAAGAAAGAGAAATTATAATATGTCAGATGTACTTATTAAATACAATAATAAGAGAGTCCCAGTTAGCGGCACTGGCCCGACGCCTTACTTGTCTGTTAGTGACGATGTCATTAGCTACGGTAATAGGTGGGGCATCTCGCAAAGGATTGTTCTTAATGGAGTTATAACAGGAAATACATTTGATGACCTTTATACAGCGCAAACTGGATTGGTAGATGTTTTCTCCTCTTCTTATCAAATTTTAAAGGTTTTAGAAGGAGCTGATGACACTGTGCCAACTTCAGAAGCAGCGGCTTTTTCTGGGTGTTCTGTGCAAAGCGTTTCTTTCGACAATGCGCCATATAATAGAGTAGTGAATTATTCGGTTGAGCTTTTGTCTTATCCGTCTGGACTTACTGGTTTTTTCTCGGGAAATTATGGTATATTAGATCCTAAAGATGAAATAAATATCTCTCCAGGAAACGATGGAATTGGTACAGCAATGCATTCTGTTTCTGCTAAAGGGTTCGTGATAGATACAATTGACAATGCCATAGATAATGTTAAATCTTATGTAGCGTCAAGAACTGGGATTTCAAGAATTTTAACTTTGCCTCTTGCTACCAGCATAGATAATTCTACTTCTTTTACTCCTGTGCTAGTAAGCGTATCAGAAAATTTAGATAGGCTTAATTTAAGCTACTCTGTAGAGGAAACTTATAAATTTAAAACAATAACTGGAGATTCAGAATCTGCGCAGAATTATTCTTTTAATAATTATAATTTAGTCTCTTACAGTACGAATTTAATTTCTGGAGCTGGAGACGATTTTGTCACCGCATCTATACAAGGAGAGATCAAAGCTGGAATCACTGGAGCGACAGGAGATTATTTAATATCTGGGCTTATTAATCAGCTTTCTGGATTGAATCCGTACGCGGTAATATCAGGAAAATATGGATCTCCAAATGGATTTAAATTTTGCGAAGACCCGATTCAATTATCAATAAACGAAGACCGTAAAGCTAGAAAAATAGCATTCAATATTTCTTACGATAATTTAGAATTCTACAATTCAGCTAATGACCCAACAGTATTTAGTGGCTGTTATCTAGACGCTTCTATATCTCATGTTATTGATGATTTATCTTTCATAGATACTCTAGAAATAAAAGGAGAAGTTAAATGTCGTGGATCTGTTAACAATAAATATGCTAAATCTTTAGATTATGTAACCCAATTGTTTACAGCCGGGACAAGCAATGTTGCGCCGAGATTATATACATTAATAAATGATTATTATAGCGCGTATTATTCTGGCTCTCCTAAGTTCACTTTGAACTCTGAGCCAACTTCGTTAGTGGTAGACGCTAACCCGCTCTTAGGAACTGTTACGATATCGGCGTCTTACGACAATAAAGATAAATTTTTGTCTCTATCTAATTCAGATTATAATATAGAATACACTCCAACTAATACTATTTTTACATATGGATTTTCGTGTAATAATTCTTTGGGGCATATTGCTGTAGATATGAACACGCTAAAAAGAGAAAAAGCTGGAATAAACATATCAATCACTAAGCCGGCGACTTCGGAAGATGCTCTTTTGGCTAATAAAAACACTCTGCTTCTTAATTTTAAAGAGAATTTTATTAAGCCATTATTAAACGTGACGGGTAGATCTTCATTAGATACCGTGCAAGAAGAGTCTTCTTCTGTTTCTATAGCTAATAGTAATTTTAGTTCAACTACATCAAATATACTTACTACAGATAAATATGGGTCTGTAGTTTCGGCGAATTCAATATTTTCTTTTGCTTTAGATCCGCTCCAAGCAGAAAATAGGAGAGTCATAAAATCATGAACGAAGCTATAAAATCAGGATTCTTAGAAACAATATTTTGCGATAGGTCTTCAATATCTATTGATTACGATTTTCGCAATCCTTCTTACACAGGAATAACAGACTCCTCTTCGTACTCTAATTATTTAATATTTAATAATCAAATAGGAATAAGCTATCAATACTCTGGCTCAAAAATTTACTCTACAGAAAATCCAGCTTTATCATACAGCGACAAAGTGGGAGGAGCCAGTGTAAACGCGTCAATAGTAAGTGGGCAATTTAATGGGCAAAATAAATTTAAAATATTAGGCGAAATTAATGATGCAGACTGGACCGCATTCATAGTGTTTAAAAATTTAGATACAGGAGTATTTGACAAGAGTAAAATCATTGTTTCGTCACAAAATTCTGAATCTTCTATTTCTGGATTTTCTATAGGAATAAATGGATGCAATAGATTATTCTGCGAGCATAATACTCCCTCGGAAGGCAAAAGGATTTACACTTTAGGGCAAGAATTAGACAACAAAAATGTTATATCAATAGCAAAAATAGACTCTTCTATTCAATTGTCTACTCATCAATTTGATGATATTTTGAATAAAAAATCTCTTAATGTGCAATTTGATATTGATGGTTTCTCTAATTCTAATGATTTTTATTTAGGCGGGCTAGGGGTTTCTGGAGTAAATTACAAAAATTTTAGCGGATTTATAGATAATTTCATGCTGTTTAATTTAGGATTAGCTTTTGCAGAAAGGAATACTTTCGCGAAAGCATTCTATTGTTCTGGCTACGCGTCTGGAAGATACGAAACTCAAGTCGAATCATTTTTGTCTGTTACAGGAATAGAGTACCAAAATGTAGTGGTCGGGACTGGGATAACAGGATACACTCAAATATCTGGGGAAACAAAAACGTCAGATAGTTCGGCTGTAACTGGGTATGCTTATTCTGGAATCACAGGATATTTATATGATTATAGATTAGTAGAGCTAACTGGTATTACCACTGGCACTTCAGAAATAACAGTTTATCGTCCTCCAAGCGGCTTAGTGGATTATGGATATTCAGTGCCATTCGGAAATTCTAAAATTTTACTTTTAGCTGATTTCGATAATTCTAATAAAGAAGTTTATAGTTTTTCAGGTAGAAATTCTGAAGACATTAATTTAATACCACAATTTTCTCAATCTGATACGAGATATACCATATTAAATACTGGCTCTGGAGAAGCTATAAATCTATACGTTAATGGATTGGCGTGCGCTCACGTCACTGGAATAACTGGAGACAAAGAAGGCGACTTTACTGTTTCAGGGGGTTTCGTAGATTCTAGCAGTTTTTTTGATGTTACAGATTTTGCTATTTATGATTTAATATCTGGCTCTGGATCATTAACTGGAATATCTACCCAAGATATAACAAACACAACCAAAGTCCTAAATTATAATTACGTTAATAATAGAGATCTTTATTTAAATGGTAATAAATTAATTTCTGGATTAGATTATAATGCCGTGACAGGCGCAGTTACTATTTATACAACAAATCTTATTGACGGAGATTTGCTTTTGTTACCAAAGCATGATGCGAATAGAGTAAGATACACAGGAAACAACACTAATAATTTTGATACAAACATTCCGTTGTTCGATGAACAAGTTTGGGTAAATGGCTTGAGACAAATAAAAGATTTAGATTATCAAAAACTAGCAGACTCCAGTTTGAAATACACAACCTTTTCTTTGGAGCCATTCTCTCAAGTTGTATATAATAATGAAACAGGGTATTTTAACGTGTAATTAATTTTAAGGATTATGGCTCAAGTAAAGAACAATAGCAGTATAAATATAACAAGAACGGAATTCTCTTCTGGGCCTCCAATCGATTTAGGGAATAGGTTGTTTAATGGATATGTTTACGCATTGTCTCTTGATGTCGGATTCGATGGTGCGCCTACAACTTTAGTTCTCAATTTGGCTCTCAATAAGACGATAAAAGAAGCCAAAGACGCATCTTCCGTTAAAGACCAGCGTAGCAGAGATATAGCTACTCTTAATCAACTTAATGCAGCAAGACAGACTCAAACTACTGGAAGAGGTCAAATAAATAATCAAAGTGAAACTTTTCAAGGAACAACGAACACTTTGTCTCAGCTTATAGATAAAGATTTTAATATAGAAGATAAATATATCGGAGCTACAACAAGTTACAATGTCACAATTATAAATGGAGAAGGGAAAAAAACTTATCAACTTAAGAATTTCAAAATATCTTCCTACTCATTATCAAAAAGAAATAATGAGAAGATACTCACGGTGACATTAAAAGACAACTCCTTTGTTTTAGACAAGATTTACGTTGGCGTACTAGGAGTTGAGGTGGCTATAGACGCCAGATCAGAGATAGACGCTGTAGTAGATCAAATAAAATTAAACTGCCCATCTGTTAACGGCTCTACAGCTGGCTCAGTAACGGTTGAAAATTTCAAACAAAAATTACATTTTGCTGAAAAAACGCTGGCGAAACAATTAGAATTAAAAAATAATACAGGGAGCACTCAAATCATATCCGACACGGACTCTGGAGAAGCTAGATCTAATTATATAATTATAAAATCTACTGATCCATTAAAGCAAATTAATAATGGATATGGAGCTGTAATTCTTTTAGGAGAAGAAGACTTCAAAGACAGCATATGCAAAGCTTCTGAAATTTATTACTCGTTTAAATCTTTGATAAAAGCCATGAAGGCTCTGGGCATAGTAATATTGCCAGCGAATTCTAGCGCAGCACCTGGCAGCAGTACACAAAAAGACTCTCTAGTAGATAAATCTGATGGGCAAATAAAAAGAAAATATTCTGGCACTTTAAAAAATGTTTTAGCCCAATGGTGCGAAGAGTTTTCTTATTCTTATGTTGTTGATTTCTCTTACGAGTCATCGTCGTCGATAAATCAAGTAAAAATTAAAGGAATAGATTTAACAGATTCTTTATCTAAAGAAGAAGTCCTACGCACTAAATTAAATCTTGAAAATTTAGAAGCATCGCAGTCTTCAGAATTTGTTATTAGATCTCAGGATTTTGATTATGATTTAAGCAAGAAAAACTTAAAACTATATTCGTCATTGTATTTCAAAGACGCCAAAGAGCAAGCAATAGAATCTGAACGATCACTAGGCGCTAGACAATTCAAAAACATAAAAATTTATGAGGTGTTTCCTCAATTGTTTTCAAATGGATACACTACTTATGATTTTTGCGGATCGAAAAGAACTTATGAGCAAGTTTTAACTTCAGCTATCCTTGGCAAGTATTCTCCAAAAATGAGGGATATTTATAACTATAGCATAGGAGCATATCAAGCTTTAGGTTTTTTGCCTATTGGCGGAACCGCCGGTTCTTCTAAATTAGCTTATTTAGACAATGATAATTTGGTAGCTTATGAAGCTGTAACTAGAGCTCTTGAATTGCAAAGCGAATTAATTTTTGACTATAATGGTAATTTGTTGATAGATATGAATTTAGGATTCTATAACGAATCCTTAGCTACTAATGTTTCAGCTATAGAGTCTTATATCGCAGATTTCATAGGCAAGCATTATTGGACAGATGTGCTAAATGTTTCGGATGGAATGGCAGGGAATGGAGACGTTCTAATGCAATACTCTGTAGAAACAGTGCCTCCAACTCAAAAAGTTTTTGCAAATGAATTATATAAATTGCCTGTTTTTCGAGATGCTCGCTTTTTAATGTCAAGCATAGCTAGCTTATTTAATGGCACAGAAAACTACTTCAAAGCTTTTGCAGAATTTGATACATTGGTATCAAATACTCAAGATATTTGCGCTAAAGCTCAGGCTTCTTATCTTAAGTATTTAACAGATCTAAATCGTTTGAAAGCGGTGGTGTTCTACACAGCAAGAACAGACGCTGCTTATGGCGTATTCCAAGAGCTGATAAGAGGTTTGGAGTATTTAGATTATTACATTTCGTCTGGCTCTCCTGGCGCGTCTTCTAGTAGCAATCAATTAATAAGAATAAATTTAGCAGAAGCTTATGCTCCAATTTTTAAAGAGCTTTCGCCGGTGACCTTAGGCGTTTTGCAGGCCGCTTTGCCAGTAGACCTTACTAATTTACCGCTAGGTAATTATTCATTTGGAGTTTTATTGGGTTATAAAGATATTATTTCTTCTACTATTTCCGCACCAAATATAGAAAATGTCGGGCAGATATTTAAATTTCAATTTTTTCCAAGGGCAGTATTTACAAATCCAATAGAATATCAAAATTCTATAGCAGAAAGATGTGAGAAATTAAGAGAACTTTCGCAAGCAGGAGCATTGACCTCTCTTAGAGAGGGCCAAAAAAGTTGCAATAAAACAATTTTTTACTCTGTTTGCGTTCAGCCACAAGAGCAAAAGGAGACGCAATCAAATAATGCCGCTCAATTAAACGGGCTCGGGCCTCTACCAGATCGGTGTCAAAGGTTGAAAATCACAAGAAACATGCCTAGCTCAGCGTTCTTGCAAGCTCATGTAAATAAATCTTTGCAAGCAAATAACGGAATGCTCTCTTTAGAGTCTCCGGCCTTGACTACGATAAATATACAAAGCACAAGGTATCCAAACCCATCGCCGTGGGATTATGTAAAAACTAGACAAGAAATAGAATACATAACACTACCGTCGCAATTAAACTATACGATAACGTTGAAAAGCAAAAGCAGTACTCAAACATTTATTCCATTTAGAAATTTTATTGCAGGAGGATTGGAAGATAAAGATGACATAAATAAAATTTTAAATAATGAAGGATTTTCTTTAGAGTTAGATGTAAATAATATAACTCCAAATGTAAGAGAGCTTTACGCTGACGCGACGGCATTCAGTTACTCCACGGATCAAACAATTGGTTCTGCTTTTGGAGACGGAACTCCAGTAGTAATGAATTTCCAAGGTTATTCAAACGAAACAATACCAAAATATGAGTTTGACACATTCCAATCGTATCATAATAAATTAAAAGATTATTATAACGACAAGGCGTTATCTTTATTGCAGCCTAATGTTTCTTATTCAGCGGATTTATTTTGTTCAAGCATAACAGATGATTTGAAATCGGCTCTTTCTGTGCAAAATGGATTAACAAAATTAAATATTGCATTAGCAGAAAATGGATTAAGCATTCAATGCTCCTTCCAAAGTCACCCTGCGAAAGCTACTAATTTTCAAACTTTAATTAATAAAAATAGACCTAATATCAAATTAGTAAATACAAACTTTTTAAGCTAATGATTATTTCCGGCAACACATTCAGAAGCGTACTTAGAGAAAATCGTTTTTCAGCAGACTTTGGTTTGTCTTTTGACTCATGCACGGGTGTTTGTGATATTGGGTTCAGTGGACAAAATAAAACTTATAAGATATCGTTTGTAAGTGGGAAAATATTAGATAACGAAAAAAGATATTGTGGCTCGTACTTGCCAGATAATCAAATAAATATAAATACAAATTTTTCTGGAACAGCGTACGATTATTCTATAAATGGCGATCTAATAGTTAAGTCTGGCGCAAAAGATGATTTTTATGCGGAAAGATTTTTTGTTAATTTAACTGGGTGCGTCTTGGACTCATCAATACAAATAAAATCTGAAAAGCCATCTTTAACGTTATCCACTAATCAGACTTTCATAACGGGATCTTATATAACCGGAACTCTTTCTTCTAATTCTGCGAGCGGGGTTAAGATTTTTTCAGGGTCTTTTGATTCTGACTCTACGTTTTCTTTTTATAGTATACCGACACAGCTAGTAAAGGCTTCGTCAAGCCAACAAGTTTTAATACAACAAAATTACCCTGCTTTAGGAGACTTTATATCTGACTATACTTTAAGTACAAGTGCTGGTGATTACGACAATCAATTAAGGGTAACTGGAGTAGACGTTCCATTTATAAATTATATTTTTAGCGTAGACGAAGGCTCGGATACTTTGAACTCTATAACCCAAGAGACTTTTACAAGTGGCGTTTCAAAAGTCGGGTCGCTGGTTCTTAATTATGGATATGAAACCAATAGATCAGAACTAGTGCCGGCTTCATTGCCGATTAGTATTTCTCTTACTTATTTTTCAGGAATCACAGGTTATATGGGAATGGTAAGCGATGTAACAATAACAAGCGGGGGCAATGGGTATCTTTCTACTCCAACGGTTATTTTCAGTGGAGGAGGAGCTTCTGTGGCTGCTTCTGGGCAGGCTTTGTTGGGAGTAGATAGCATTACATACGACTCTGTAGTCGATGTGGATATGTCTTATTTTGGATCTGGATACACTTCTGCCCCTACAATCATTTTCTCTGGAGGTACTGGCATTTTAAATAATTTTAATCCTAGCTTGGCTTCCGGGATAGCAACGACATCATTCTATACAAAAAGTGTTACTGGATTTTTCAATTTATCTACAGGTATCGGAACAAATTTAATAAATTATCGAGATAATGCTTTTACATCTGGATCTGCTGGATATGTTAAAACCGGAGTTTCAATTTATGATTCTTCTTCTATATCAGTGCTAGTAACTTACGATACCAAATTCGATGAAGAACCACTAGTGGCTAAATTAACCTTAAGCGGAATAAACAACAACATCATAGAAAGATATATAACAGGAGTTAAATAATGGCAATTAGACAAAAAAATTTATCACCATCAGACGCTTACCTTTTTGTGGCGACATGGAATGGATCGAACTCCAGTATCGCAACTGGATTAAAGGTGAATGCGGAACTCAAACAAATGGTAGTTTCTCATATAGGAGCGCAAGCCCTCAGCTTGTTCGATGGTGACTTTTTGAATTATAATGCTGGATACATTCTATGCCAGAATATTCCTGATAATTTAAATATAGCTTTTACATCTCAAAAGATTAATGTAAAAGAGAATTTTAAAAAGACTTTGCGTTTTACATTAGTTAGGATGCCTTCTACATTTAAATCTCAAAAAGGAAATCTATCTAGTGATTATGAATATGGAGAGAGACTAAGGGTTTCTGTTTCAGTCGAGTCTGTTAATGGTAATGATGCGGCGAACGGAAGGCAAGTGCCAACAATTAATGGAAAAGCAGTTGCATTAAGGCAAGGACCGATAAGAGGCAAACCAAGTGCTGGAGTAAATTTTTTAGTTTACAGAGACTCTAATATGGCCGGAAGAACTTTGAAATCTCAATCTGGAGGAGGCGGCGGAGTAGGGGTATGGAGTTGACTTATGCCAAACCTTCCTTTAGCTAAAAAAGTAAAAATAAATCAACGAACTGATTACGAGCATCATAATCTTTTGGCGGAAGCTTTCAATGAAAAAATTCTTTCTGGTCTAGGAGATTGTTCTTGGAGAATATTCTACTACGCGTTCTCCATGTTTAGAGGCGTCAGGAATCCTCAAGAGAGCAATTTTCCAGCTCAAGACGAATGGTTTAAATTTTATGCTAATTTAGAGCCGAAGATGACTTACGGTAAATTTGGATGGCCAGAGGCTCAAGCTGGAGAAGCTGAAGGCGCGAATGTGGCGAATCCGTTCATGGCTTGGATATTCGGTAGAGCGACTAGGATAACACAGGCGAACGGCACTAAAGACGATACCAAAGATGGCGTCCATGGCTATTGGTCAGAACCAATACGGTTATCTGGCTTGGAGCTGGCTCCTCCAACTAACATGCCGGCTAAAATTAATGGAGACCCTAATCTTAATATGGTTTGGAGTGATTCAGAAATACAAAGAGGATGCTTAGCTTTTGAATCTAGCTATAGATATTTAGATAGAGGAGGGGCGCAGGGCACTAAAACTTTAGAACTAGCTTCTCTAGGTATTTGCTCAGCGGCAAGAAGACATTTAAGATATGTTACAGAAGCAATATCTGCCGGAAGATATGCTCCAAGCTACGTGCCAGATCCAGAGGGAAAAGGAGGCGTGTTCAGAAAAAAGAACGCTTCCAAAGATCAAATCGAGCAGGCAATTTTTTACTATTTAAGTTTTTTTAGAGGAACAGAAGACCAAAGAGCAAAGCATTCCATAAAAGGAAAAAACGTAGCTACTTATGGATTTGATTTTGAAAAATTCTTTTCTAAACAATTTCTTCTTGCCCCTAACTACTCTAGACCGAAATATGAATTAGATTCTAATGGCAAAGTAAAAATAGATAACTTAGGAAATAAAAAAATAAAATACGATTCTTTTGGTTATCCAGAGCTTTTCCCAGAAGGCCCGGGCAGTTTTATTTGGACCGCAAAATATGATAATGCTTATTTAGATACTCGATCAGGGCTATATTCTGTACAAACGAATGAAAGCGATGCGTTCTTATTCAAAGGACAAGACAATGGCAAAGAGTTAAGATCGTTTAATACTAACCCGGCTGGGTCGAATAACCGGTTTTGCTTGTCAGCTATATTTATTCAAACATCAGATATAGCATCTAATTACACTGATTCAGATGGGATTTTGCTTTCTGGATTATTTATAGATGTTTATGTCAACGGACAAATATACGAATCAATTCCCATCAATGGAAATGATAAATATTTAATAAGTAATAGAACTGGAAATGTGAACAATGTTTCTGTCAACTTGGGCGAACAATATAGAATTTATCAATTTAATAAAATACATTACTTTGTTTATCCAGTGAAAGGAAATGTTTCTTTCAGAGTGAGGGGATCTGAAGGAATTCAAAACCCTGCTTACAATAATTTTGGAAAACTTCAGCTTGGGAAAAGGATAACTACAACTCAAAATTCTTTTTCTATATTTATTCAATTCGCTCATGTTTTGGAAATGAAACCAAGCGCGGCTGATGCTTATGTAATGATGAGAGTGGCGACAACAGAGGGGGCTGGATCAGACGCTGGGCAAATGGACCCAGTTGGTCATTTCAACGTAGACACATCTAAAACAGTCTTCACAAATTATAGTAGATATGGAGTTGTATATAATTTTAGAAAAAAAACTCTATACCAAAATGATGCTTATGTAAGTGCGAATCCGGTTTACGAATCTGCTAGAAAATCTATTTCAAGTAACGTAAGAATGGCAGACAGAACAGCTCTTCTTGATTATGAAATAGACGCTAATGGAGATTCTGTGCTTTATTTTAATAGATATGCAATGGGCATGAAAAATACTGGAGTAGATATATTCAGGCATATGGGGCCGTCAATAACTGAAGTGGGGAATAGATCAATAAGAGGCTCTAAAGCAGAAACTTTTGTTCCTATTATAAAAAATAAATGGTATATAGTTATAGAACTAGACTCTAAGGCTAGAGGATCTTCTACCTTGTCTTATGTTTTTAATAATAAAATAAAAATACTAAAACACGCATCGACGTTCCAAGGCGGAGATTATTATTTTGTGTCTGCTTATAGTTCAGGAACGATTGGGGTTTATGATTTAGACGGGATAACTGCATCAAATTTAATTCAAGGAGTAGATAAGGGAGAAATATTAATAGATGGAATAAAACAAAAGCCTTCTGGAAACATAAGCAACGAATGGACAATGTTCATGACTTATAATTTATATCATTGGTCAAATAGCTCTTACTGGAAGCCTTCGATGTACGGAGACATTATGGGAGCTTTAAATGCTCGATGCTTAACCGCAAGCGGATCTCTTGAGCCAATGAGTGGAACGTCTAAAAATGTTAAGCGAGCTTTGGCAAATGTTTCTACCAACCCAAATGATTTGCCGCTTATAGTTGAAGCGCCGTCCGCTTACAATTATATAGAAGGAGCAAATACTAAACCTCAATATGGAGATTGGAGAGGCAATTTAGATTATCCAAGTAATTTCGCAGCTAGTTGCCCAATTTATAAACCACCTTATAAGATTAAATCAATAGTTAGATTAAATCCTTATGATCCCGCCTCAGATGTTATTAAAGTAATAATAGATAACCGTTTGCAAAATACAGGAAAAAATGTAGATCCATCAATCGAGCTGGGAAGCGCTTCTGATGTTCCGCAGGGAAGGTTAAGTAATAAATTACAAGATTTTATAAAATACTCAAAATCTAATGTAGAGCTTTATAGAACCGATGAAAATGCTTTAATAAATTATCTATGCCATACAATGGCTGGAATACAATGCCCTAGAGGAATTGCTGGAGATGTTTCTATGGATAATGGAGGCTTTTGGCAAAATCAAAAGCCATTCGGGTGCTGTTATCCTAGATTTTATTTTGTAAAACTTATACCTAAAGTATCCAAAAACACTGTAATGTATTCTGATCACTATATTCAAATGGAATATTATTTACGAGCTATGTGCAATGGTTTTATAAATAGAGGATCAGAAATGCACCCAGGACAAGTGCAAGCTATAATACAAGCGGGACTTGACGGTATTAGTTCTGCTGGGGGCTATGATTCGGCCATAGGAGACTATTTGTTTGAAGACCTGATGAGAAATTCTTATGATAATGGAAGCGATCAGTCTGTCCCCATAAGTCCTAATATGGTAGGAAGACAATAATATGAGTACAGAAATTGAAAACAAAAATTTTATTACTACAGTTTTAGCCAATATCGGGCCTTCTGTAGTAACTCCAGATTTTTCTAAATATACTTATGGGCTATGGGTTTCTATTTTTCAAAATCCTAATCATAGCGAAAATGGTTATTCTATACCAACGCCATTATTAGAAGACATTGTTTCTTATAAGGCTCCGGTAACAGGTAAGAAATTTTCAACATTTAATTTTGATGGAAAGGCTGCCAAAGCTAGATTTTTCTTAACAGAAGGTTTATTGGGTTTAGATGGTTATGATTATCTAAAAGAGTTTGAGATAACTGACAGATTTGTCTCTGGCTATAGCCCGAATATAATCATGCCAGATATGGATTATTCTGGAAATCTGTATCGGAGATATGAAATCACTGGGCTAACTAAATCAAATGCTACTAATAACAATATATTAACTGTATCTGGAGAAGATTGGGTTAAAACTAATATATCTGTAAATTATGCAAATACTGATGAAATTTACACATATTCTGATGTGGGATCTACTGGCTACAAGAACGAAGTAACTCTAAGATATAAATTTTTATATGATGACAGCGCTAATTCAATAGTAGAGGATTATTCTATTTTCGAAATCCCATTCCAGCTGGGAAATCAAACGTCTCTAAAATATAGAGTATCTAGAGCAAGCGAGCCTTTGGGGATTTATGATTTTGCGGAATTAACAGCAGATGGAAAAGCTATAATAGATTACTCTAAGTATAAAGACGAGGTTTCAGGAGTCGTAGATGGGCAAATAGTTTATTCTTTTGAAAATATAGCGGAATTGTCATTCACTAAAAGTGGATTTAAAGACATTTACGAAAATGATAAAATAGACCAAAGAGCTATTGATGATCTTACTTTGACAGGCTTTAAGATAAGCAAAAACGATAATTTATTTAAATTTACATTACAATCTACTGGGGACTTTAATGATATATATAAAGTAGATGTTTCATTGGAAAGGTTTTACACTAAAGAGAAGCCGAGTGTCTCAGGGTATGTAATGACTAGTTATAATACAGGAGATGGGGCAGTAAGTATTCCTTTGACTGCTCAGGTCACGAATGTTTTTCCAAGAGTGAATGAAGATGGGTTGCAATTCGGTTATGATAATTTACAAGATTTAATTGATGTAGAACAGATTAAAGAATCAGAAAAATACACGCAAGAGATTAAAATCCCAGACGCTGGAGGCGAAGATGTCGAAAAAATAGCGAAAGTGATTAACGATAATAACGATGCTTTACTGAGGGCTCTAAATGGACAATGGGAGGATCCGAAAGAAGAAGGGGAAGAGGAGCCATCAGCGGCATGGGAAGCTAGATCAGAAATAGACGATGAAGATAGCAAATTATTGACCCAAGAGAATAACGAAATTTTGCATTACAAGACTGCCCTGCCAAATTTCTTCCTGCCCAAGAAAACGGTAACAAAAGATTTTTATTCTAATTATATAAATTCAGGAGAAGAATACGTTCTAACGCCATTAAGTAATTATGGTTTAGTGAAAACTTTCTCCGCTTGCGGAGATGAGTTTGGAGTTTTAGGTTATTTCATTAGAAATGACAAAGAGAGCCCTGAAGGATCAGAGAAATATTTCAGATCTGTAGTTAACACTACTTGCGATGGTCTTTATGTAGACGCAACCGGATTTTGCAAAGGAGACTCTGCTATTTATAGCAATCAAAAATCAACAGCAGATGGTGTAAAAATACAAAATGGACTTATCACAGAAATACCAAATAATGGAATAATTTCAAAAGATAATTACACAAATCAAGAGTCTTGGTTAAAAGCTATTAATTATTTTTACACAAAAAACTACGTTGCGTCTTTTAATGTGTATTCTAATTTTTCTGAATCAGATTACCCGACCTTGTTCTCTCAAGCTATCTCAGGAGTAAATAATGAAATAGGCGGGGCATCGAATAATAATGTAAGCAATTCTTTTTATTCTAATGGCGCTAGTGGCGCGAGAATTTTTGTCGAAAGAGAAATATATACCAAGTCTTATAGAAAAAACGAATCTTCTAAAATAAATCAAGCTATATTAAGCGGCGTCTACATTCCGTCAGGAGCAGACTTAGCTAGCGAAGAAATAGAAAAACTTTATTGCGTCCATACTTACGAGCCAAATGATGCGGATAGTTTTGCAAAAGATAAGCAGTCATATTTTTATCCAGCACAAGACTATAGCGAACAAATTTCTTTCAGAAAATTCTTAGAAAATTCAGGCGCTGGTTTATCTTATTCTACGGGAGAGGCTGTTGGAACGATTTCATTCATTGATAATGATGCAGCACCTAACACATTATTCAGAGCAGAGTATGTGACTGGAAATACTTTTAGTTACGCAGACACTTCAGGCTTCAGAGCTTGGAACGCAGCGTCAAGTCCGCCTCCTAATATTAACATAACTAATCAAAATACTAAAAATTACTCTTATCATTTGTATGGATATAATAGCACTTCTGCTGATTTATCTTTCCTAAGAAGCAACGTGCAAAGTGGGCAAGCTGTAGCTGCTGGTGTGTCTGCCGGTTATTCAAATTTAGTAGTTTTAAAATTTATAAAACAAGACTTAACTGATGCGGTATTTAATTATGAAGTAAATGAAAATAATGCTAAAAAAACACTATCGGCAATCAATTCTTCCGTAGTGGACTCTAATGCAAATTTAATACCTGAATCAAAAGTAAGGGTCAACATACAAAAATATGATTATAAATTAACAGTTAATTCAGAAAGTCATCAGTGGACTATATTTAACCAAAATCCAATAAACAATAATATCTATGGAAATAGAAAAAGCTCAGATCTTTCTGAGCCAAGATTTTTCGAAGATGACGCTGAGGAAACTCAAGACGCGTTATCAACATTATTCTTTTTCCCTAATGGGCCGTTCACTTCTAAAAATTACGAAGGGAAACCAGTGTCAGGAGAATCAATAAAGGCACTAAGCGATGGTTTGTTTGAAAATAACATTTACATAAAAGAAGAAAACCAACAAACAGCAGCTGTTTATGAATCTAATTATGTTTTAGAAGTGGCCGACAATGGATCTATAACAAAACAAAATACTC
>Ga0209086_10000486_pt1 | contig 34522 bp, 57 predicted proteins | sample M_130207_XF_Meta_FD_187312 | JGI IMG/M metagenome (GOLD analysis project Ga0209086, IMG submission 187312) | Freshwater microbial communities from Lake Montjoie, Canada to study carbon cycling - M_130207_XF_MetaG (SPAdes) (version 2) | ecosystem: Environmental > Aquatic > Freshwater > Lake... | reverse complement strand
GTGCAAATCCTGTGATTGTTCCCGATTGATAAGAATCACCTAATCCAGTTGCTATTGTCCCCTCGGCCGTGTACAAAAAACCGCCAACGGCCCCTGATCCTGCGCTTGATGTCAATGTGTAGTTTGTAAATGTTTCTCTCTTAAAGTATGATCCTGCAGGTAAGTTAAGAGTCATTGTCCTTGGTGTTGTTTGTGTTGTTGTTGAAACTGCAACCGTTACCGAAAATGGCATAGGGTAAATAGCTACCCCGTTTAAAACTAAACTGACTTGTTGATCGGTAAGCGTAGACGTAACGTTTCCTGCGCTCGCAGTAAAAGTCAAAGTGTTTCCGTATTTAGTCTGCTTACAATCAACAACTAATCTAGCATATCTCCCTTGTGGAATAGTATAGTTGCCTGTCTTGATACTAGAGGCTACAGGGTTATAATCGAATGGAATTAATATTCTTGAACTCATTAAATTACTCCATAGACAAGCACTCTGAATTTTCCAAGAGGTATTGTCGGTAAGTTTGTTACGTCTAATCTTAAAATATCACCGGCCAGAACTGTTTGCAAAGCTCCGTTTAATACACCTAATGAGGATGCATAATCAGAAACTAGAGCAAAATTAATTAATGGCTTTGTGTTAAGAATTGAAACCATGCCAACATTGTCTGGAGTGGTGTTCTTTTTTACATCTATTTCTAAAATCCCAGAAGCTATTGCGCCTTTTTCAAAAATCTGAACCTTTACAGTTGTGATTGTGAACCCTGCTAGAACCTCATGATGAACAATTCCTGTAAGCGTTGATGCGCTCGATGCATTAAGAATATCAAAGTTAAAAACCTCAACCGGTGCGGCCCCTAATGATAGCGCAGAAATTCTTGTTTCGTGATTATCGAAATTATCTTTAACTTTTTGGAATAGCTCTTTTTTTAAAGCTGCCCCCACGGCTATCTCTGGACTTGTTATAGGTGAAAATGCCATATTATCCTATTAAATTATTCCCAAGCTCATTATCGTTTAATGGATTCGGTGTACTTGTTAAAGTATCAACTATGAAGCCCCATTTTGCAATATCGTCTTTGCTTGATGTAGCGTAATCAATAACCGAGTCGGGTGCCATAGCTGGAACCCTGTTAAAAACGTTTCCAAGGTCGTTAAATTGGACGATGGTGCTTGATTCGTCCTTAGTTATGGAGTTAATTATTCCTATTTTAAGCCTGTCTCCTCCACCATAGCGACTAAAAAGCCTCGAAAGATTCAGAAACATTTTATCATTTAGTGTTTTGCTAGACAGATTAAGTTTTGAATTAACCTTTACGACCGACTGAGTTAATCCCCTAAAAAAAAGCCATCTTTCGGCAATTGTTTGAGCGTCTGAATCCCTGTAAAGGTATGCAGTAACCGATAAAAGATTTTTAATCCCAGATGATTGATTAACAAAGTCGGATTCTATGCTTATTGATTTGTTTGAAGTCGAGCCTGAGATAGTATCAGTTGATTGCCGATACAATAATTCAACCCTGTTTATGATCGAGTTTCTTGTTGATACTGAAAAACTTAAAATATCATCATCTTTTAAAACTTCAATATCTTCAGGCTTGTCGGAATTTATAATGCTATATGCAAGTTCAAAGGAATTATTTACATACAGTGAGCCAAAGCATGACTTATTAATGTCGGTTATCATTGACCTAGTATCTGGAACATTTCCGCTATCCATAGGATAGAATAAGCTTAACTCAAAACCGCATTTATCTTTTGAATCAGAAAATGATTGAAGGTCAATATTGGTTACCCCTATCTGTTCAACTATATACTTAACCGCATCGGAAGGTGTTCTGATCCACTGAGAATTATGACTCAATCCAAGACAGTCACAAGTTATAAGGGAATTATCATCTATGTATTCTGGATTTTTCAATTGAGCAGTATTAGTTCCACTTAGTCCCAAGAAATTTGATCTTAAAATTATCTGTGTAACGCTAACGCTCAAAACCTCATACCATTCTGGGGCATCTATTCTTTTTGCTTTTATCCAGTTACGTGGAGAAATTACTGTCGTCATATCAACGTCAGTCGATAGGCTGTTTATAATATTTGAACCATTTACAAATGCAAAACTTATTGAAAGATTTTTAATCTTGGCAATATTAAATTCTGCAAAGTCGCTTATTTCTATAATTGCTTCAGTTGTATTTAATACGGAATAATCCCTGTCTGCTAAAAGTTCCGAGTTTCCTTGCCTAACGCTTCTGACTGGGATTTTAACAACAGAATCACCCGATGTTACTGTTGCTGGAAGCCCTTGGTTCACTGATATTTTAAGGCTAGAAACACTGGTCACGATGTAGGTTTGCGACTCAATAACTATTAAATCGCCCTCTTCAATATCACCGATAAAATCAACTTCGAAAGTTACAGAGCTTAAAATTGTAACAATCAAACAAGAAAACTCATGAAGCTTGTGCCCTGCAATGCTCCATTTTCTATTCTTTTTTCTGTATGGAACACTAGGCTCATTTATTACTGAATATCCAGAGAATGTTGTTTCTATTTCGTCATTTATTAAAATCTTTATCGGAGAAACTACCTGTAAAACTGTGTATTCATAATCAACAAGATTGACTGTTACTTTTATTTTATCGTCTGGAGAAAATTCATTTATAAAATCAGTACCAATGCCATCTATAATATTATTCTCAACTTCTAAATTTCTTCCTTCTGCTGAAGAAAATGAAGCAGACAGGGGAGAAGTTATGTTTACAAGAATGTTTGAAGGTATGCTCAAAACCTCGTAAGTGTACTCACTAAAGCCTGTTTTTATTTTTATCTTATCGCCAATTGATAACTGCGAAAGAAAAAGTGTTCCTGTTCCACTTATAAAAGCCTGAGTAATTAGACCGCTTAGAGTACCTGTTAAAAGATTCTGATCTGCGCTTCCCGTAACTGTTCCAGTAACCGTGAATCCGTTTAAAGTTTTATCTATTCCGGTTGTTTTTATCTTGTCAACTTTGCCGAAAATTAATCTTTTGCTTTTACCATCTGTAGCCGAATCAATTTCCCCGTCAAGGGAAGAAAATTTTGGTAGCTCAAGAACTTGCTTTAGCTCGCTCAACTGATCTCTTAAATTTAGCTTAAATTCAGAACTTGAAAATGATTTATCCTTAATCGTTCCACTGTAAATTAATTTTGATTCATTTGCTGAAAGCTCTTTACCCCAAGAATAAAACGATGCTTTTTGATTTTCCCAAATATGAGTATCAAATATCGGGTCAAAATAACCTGAATTATTCTGCAAATTAATGCTTGAATCGGTTTCTAGCGCAATTCCTGTATTCTCAAAATCAATCTCTAACTTGAGGCTCCCGATGTTACTAATTAAATCATCATAATAAACATCAAACCCTGAATCAAGATCATGGGGAAGATTTATTGGAATGTTTGAATAGAAATGTTTATGCGTTAAAAATATATTTTTTGAACTAGGATTAGAATCGTCAGACGTTCTTAAATATAAAATTCCGTTCACGTTATCATAAAAGAATTGACCTGAAGAAAGCAAAGTATTAAAAGCTTCTGTTAATTGTGTTCCATCTTCAGAAACATTTGAAACAAAATACTCAACCGATCTTGAAAATACAGGGTCTAGCGAATCGTCAAATACCTTGTACTGTTTTTTTGATTCTATATGACAAAGAATAAATTTCTGCGATCTTGTTTTATTGGCAAAAGATTCATAACTCATTATGCGTAACAAGATACATAAATTGTACCCCTAAACCCAGAGGGAATTGATGTTATATCTAGCCTTAAAAAACTCCCAGAAGCTACCGAGCTTGACGCTAGTGTTCCAGACGATGAATCATAATCAACTGCTGTAGAAAAATTGAATGATGGTTTAACTGTGAAGATAGAAGCCATCCCAACATCATTAGGGGTCGTGTTATTTTTAATATCGACCTCAAGTATCCCTGAAACAATCGCACCTTTTTCGTAAAGCTGAACACTGACTGATGAAATTGTTTTTGATCCAACTGCTTTAAAGTGAATCAATCCTGTCATTGTTGCTGCGTCTGTGCCGATAACGACCTCTGTTGCAAAAATTTCAGTAATAGCAGAACCACCACCGCCGGACAAATTTCCGTCAATGATGGCTTGTTTTAAAGTTTTATTTAAGCCGTTTGCTTCAAGGTAAACGGCCCTGTCAAGAATCTCAGACATTTTTAATCCTTAAACGCTGTACGAAACTCTAATTTTATCACCAGAAATTAATGAAAGCATTGTCCCTGCAAATGTAATTCTAGTTTTTAAAGAAACTACAGACAAGGTAAAATCATCAACTGGGTGCTGAGGAGGAAAGCCTTTTGGCACAAGGCTTATGACAACGTCAGCAGTAACAGCTAGGTCAATATAGCCATTCGTTACGTCTGTTCCTGTTAATACAAATGATTCTCCTGCAACGTTAGCAGACTGAGCATTAACATATAACTTCATTGCTGAAACGCTTGCAGCCTGATCTGTTTCGCTTCCTGCTGTACTGTTTACAACCGCCGCTGTTCTTGCTCTTGTTGTCGTATGATAAAGATTTGAACCTTCACTTAGATTGGTAGTTGATTTTGCCGAAAAAGCCGTATCAAATCTTGATTGAGTGTAATAAAGATTTGTATTCTCTGCAATGTGAGAAGTGTTTAATACAACAACACCAGTCTGAGAATTTACCGAGTCAACGGCTCCTGATGTAATGTAAACATATACAGAGCCAGACCATCTATAAACTTTTGAAGTAGCAATATCAATATAAATTTTACCAGTTTCGCCTGTTACGGGAAATGATGCGAGGTTGGCATACTCTAAAACATCGTCAACGTATGAAGGCAAATAACTGGAGTCAATTTGAGAAGATGCGTTCAGGGGGGCAACTCCGCTTGCAGCACCTTTTTGAGAGCTAGGAATATAATTTGCAAGCTCTGTTGTTACGAATGATTCTGTTGCAATGTTTGACGCACCGAATTTAGGAAGAACTTGAAACTCCCAAACATCAGAAGCCGTAACTTTAAAAAGACTGATATCTGCCAAGTTTGCAAAATTTCTAACTCGAAAACTTTCATTATTAGAAAATCTTGTTTTTGTTCCATCAATTGCGTTTGACTCAATTCCACGTTTTTCAATTTGTGACATTTTTAATCCTTATGAATAGCAAATTTTTATTCGATCACTTATGGCCATTTCAGGCAATAGATTTGAAAGTAAAGTTAACACAGAACCACTTACAGAATAATCAAGACCATAGAACTGGTCAATACCCTTCCATGACATTTGCGTCTCAATTGGCTTTAATGGCAAGGATGGCAATGTTATGTTCCCAGCTATTAATTGTGGCGCAGTTACTGAAATAAATATCGTTGTTGTACTTTGAACAGATGGCAAAATAATTGACGGAACGAATGATGATTCAAAACCGTCAGAAATTGTAACTATTTTAAGTGCCATTTACGTTTCCCTCGGCTTGTACTCAATTATAGTAAACGAAAAAGGGTTTCCAGTATAGTCTTCCGTTGAGCCGTATGTTTGACCGATTGGCAAAAGGTCTTTACACCATCCCATAAAGGAATTTGTATTATATAAATAACCCGAGTGTTCGAGTTTTATTGTGTAGGTTCCTCTATTTAGAACAAATGGAGTCATTTCAATTGAAAAGTAAGAATGAAAATAAGGCTGGGTTAATGAGCTTGCTGTTTTAACGTCAGAACATGAAAATGAAAAGCTCCTGACTAGCCCATCGGTTCCATAAATATTAAAATAAAAAGTTCCTACTGGATTGTTGTGGAAATATAGCCAAGGCCTAATCGTGGCAACTGTTATTTGCTTATGATTTATTATTTCTTGCTCTAATAATGTATGTAATTCTTCTACGATTAATGTACTCACATACCCTCATTAAATTTAAGCCCTATTGTCCAAAAATTCCCTGCATTAAGAATCATGCTAGGGTCATCGGCTAGATAGTAATAACCACTGATCCTGTTCTGGTCATTTAGAAATGTCAGCGCATCAAAATTTAGCCATACTGGTCTAGTAAATGATGCATAATCAAGAATTTCTAGCATTGTATCCATTTCGTTTTTATTTAGACTTGGGATTTCTCCCGAAATTTCTTTTTGTGTACTGATCTCATCGAAGAATTTCTGGCCATAACGATTCTGCGACATTGATGCTCTGTTATTTTGTCTGTACGTGACAGGGTAGCTGAAGCAAATGTCTGCAAAATATGAGCTTTTCCCGATGAAAACTTTTGAAACCTCAATAGGATTTACAATATTTGTTAAAACAAGCCTCGCAAATCTGTAACTCTGGTCAACAGGCCAGTTAAAATTGACCCATCCATTCAAAGAATCGATTGTTAGCACCTGAGAAACAGGTGGTGAACCCCAAGAATTGACGTTATTAAGTTCAATCGTTGCTGTAACAAATCCAAGGTCTGAAATATTACTATCAACTATTGAGATAGTGTCAATTTGTCTAACGCTTCCAAAGTCAAAAACGATATTACATGAAGTTGTTAATGATTTGAAAACCTTTGTCCTCCTGTCGTCTTTAATATTTGACGATGGGAATTGAGCATTATTTTCCGATGCTGTTATTGTTGATTGCTGAACTAAATTGTCTGCGCAAAATCTTAAACTCATACTGCAAACCCCGTTAATCTTTGATCTCTTACGAGCCTTGCTATTTCTCGACCATCGGCTTGAACAACGATAGTCATATTTTGAATTTTGTTTCCTAGGGATTCAATGGCTGACATTATTCCTCCATTTCCTCCACCATTTGCAATATCGAAAAGCGTTTTTTGTTGTGACCTATTAAGAATCATTTCACCGGAATTTACGTTTGCTGCAACTTTGTCTCCTGAGAAAGATGAACCTCCCACAATACCACCTTCTGCAAATTTTACCCCTGCTATTCGTGCTGCTTGTGCTGCCATAGCTGTTGCTGCAATTGCTCCGAGTGCGAAACCAAGAACCGGCCCACCCGTAGCAGAACCGAATCTAAATGATGACGCTACCGCTTCGGGAGTTTGAATTGCGAGCTGTGTTAATGCAGCAGCCTTTCCAATCATTGCAAGTTCTTTATTGCTAGACGATGCCAAAGATGTTGCAGCACTAAAAAATGCATTTTGGTCTGAAATTTCTTTTTTCTGAATATCTGCTTTGCCTTTTTGATTAATATTTAAATCTCTTAATTCTTTTTCTTGTGCGGCTTTTTTGTTTGCAAGCTTTGTTTCTTCGGCAGTTTTTAATAACGCATTACTATTTAAAGCAGCCTGATAAACGAGTTCCGATTTTGTTAATTCAAAAGAAGTTATCTGGGCAATTTGCTCCTCGTTGCGAGATAAAAATCTTTCCTGTCGCATTAAATCGTCATTAAATTCTAGCTCATTTTTGGCCAGTATTAATTGATTATCAAGATCGAGTGAAGCAGCATTAAATTCTTTTTGCTTTTGAAGAAGTTCTGGGTCTATTGGAGGCTTATCTGGAGCCAAATTATTTTTTAATAATGGACCCTTGTTTTTAACGTCTTCATAAAAAACATCAAACTCTCCACGAGCCGCTGCAATTTGATCGGACATTTTACTTAATGCCGTGTCTCCACTAAAAGCATCAGACATTCCTTGAATATTTTTATCAAATGCGCCTGACAATCTCTGCATTTCAGCGGTCGCAACATCAGCAGCACCTTTAAATTTTTCTCCGATAACTGGAACTAATGAAATTACCTCCAAAATCCCTGCGATAGGAGTAACTATTCCTAGTGCCATGATTCTAATCGATGCCATTACAGTGTCTGCAACAACTGAAAAAATCCTTCCAACCGCATCCATTGTTAATATAACGGCAGCAGAACCATCTAGCATTAATCTAAAAAAGTCCGCAACTGCGTCAGAATTATTTTTACCAAACATTTTAGAGATTGACTCAGCCAGTTTAGTGATTGCGGATTTTATTGTGGTAAATGCTGCTATTACGGCAGGGTTTTGAACAATAATCTTACCAACATTTTCCTGAAGTGATCCGTAAAGATTTGACAATTGAGCCAATGCCCCTGCAAATGTTTTCGCCTGTGCTTGCGCTGCGCCTCCGAATCTTTTTTCAAGTGTATCCAAAACGTTTGCGAAAGTTTCAGCATCCGTTGAACCTTTTTTAAACTCAAGACCAAGCTTATCTAAAGCAGCAGTGTTTCCTTCTGCCGCCTTTGCTAGCATTCTTGAAGCTGTTCCAATGTCAATTTTTAGAACCGTTGCAAGGTCAGCCGCAGCAGTTGTTGCTCTTTGTAATCCTTCGGTGTCTAGCCTTGCAAGCGATTGAAGCAATGCCATTGAAGCTATTACTGCATCGTCTTCAAATGCTGTTGTCTCTTGCAATTGAGCAGCGAAATCCTCCATTGACTTAACATTTTCATCGGTTAGTAATCCTGTGGAAGCTAGTGCAAACTTCAAACTATCTAATGATGATTCTGATTCGGCTGCTGCATTTACGGATTCTTTTATAAACCCTGTCATTCCAGAAAAAGCTTCGCCTGCTAATGAAATAGCTTTAGAAATTGCTAATGATGCAATGTTTCCTGCGAAAGTAGCGAGTGCAATATCTGATTTTTTGATTGCTTTTGCTGCATCGTTTCCAAAATCATCAATCTTTTTTGTGAGTGCTATTAGTGCTCTTAACGCTTTTTGTTCATCGATCGAGAGCTCAACTTGGACTGATCCTTCTGCCATTTTTGTTTCCTTGATTGATCTGCAAGTCGCTCGTTGTCCAGATATTCAAGAACTCTGAAAGCCTCAATTATCTTTGAAGGCTGCTCGAATAACCCACCACTAAAGGGTAATGCCCCATTCTGAAAATGTCGAAATAAATCTATAATATGAGAATAAGCAGGGTTGTAGAAATTGCTTGGGCATTTGAAATACTTGATAGAATTGTTATAATTCACAATCTCTTTAGTTCTTTCCGTAAAACAAGCTTTTCTACCATCCCTCACATTTTCGGAATACATTTTTTTGCAATTAGAGCAGTTGAAATTTTGGTCTGCCCTGTACCAGTATGTCGAAACAAGATAAACATACTCCTCGTTGCTGACTTCTGAAATTTCTGAAATAGCATTAAGGATATGATCTAACGCAGACCTTATTACTTTGGGTTTACTTCGATTGAAACTCCTGTAATGGCTCCTATATTCTTATTAGAGCCTAGTACAACGGGAAGCAATAAAGAAGCCTCAGACAGGCAGCTCATAATATCGTCAGCGCAAGAATCAGATAAGTATCCATCGGCAAAATCAAGCGCATAGCCTGTTCCATCGTAATTCTGAACACCTGAAATTTCTAGTAAACAGAACTTTATGCAAAGCAATGCCTGTGCATTATGATCTTGAATTTCGTTCCCTTTAACTATTTTAACTTTTGATGCAATTTCAATTTTTTGTGAAACTGTCATGGGTCTAATCGTTACGGAAATTGGTTCTTCTGTCTGTGTTGTTATCCTGATTTTATCGGTACTCTTTAAAATTTTCAACCTACACTCCCATGTTGTTTTGTATAAATTCGTCACCCATCATTTGAACTATTTTGCAAATAAATGCCATGTCCTCAACAGAAATATCGTTTCCCATAACGTAAGATGCTTCACTTGCTCCCTCGATAGGATTCAGTGAAACTATTAAAAACTTTTCACCAAAGAAATGCCTTAGGTGGTGGTATGGATCGATCTTTAAAGTTTTTACATTATCCATTTATAAAACATAACACGTCAAAATAAAAAAGCCCCTCTTTTTTAAGGAGGAGCTTCTATTTAAGAATCACTGTGGGAGCAGTAACGCTTAATTAATTAAATAAATCCAAGGAATACTGTGTCCTCACCGGCATCTTTGAAGCCTTTGAAGGCAATATTGTTAGTCATAATCCCGTCTTGATCTCCATTAGGCATAGCTGTAATTTTTGCTTGTGGGAACCAAAAAGAAATAACTTGCTCAATTTCTCCTGCAACGCTTGTAGGGTTTGACGCATAACCGAATACAGAAATGCTATCATTGTTGTTAAACGCAGAAAATCTGTCAACGTTATCATCATCCATATACGGAGCAACTTCGCCTGTCGCAACAAATTGAGTAAATCTTGAACCGATCTTCCCAGACTCAGAACATGCTGAAAGAATTTCTGCTTTCGTATTCTCAAGATTCAATGAAAGTGAATTATATTTTACCTTTATTCCGTTAATCCAAACACAAGCCCCTAGTAGAACTGGAGGTAATGCTTCGCCAGAAAATGACGCTGCCAAAAGTGGTGGAATTGTTTCATCAATTTGATCTAGGTCAAGAGCTTCGATTGCAAAATTAAAACTAGAAACCGAGCCGCCTTCCCATGATTCAAGTGAAGCAGAGATGGCCCTAGAACCTGTAACTGTTTCCTTGATTGCTCCACCGATGTAGTGAGTTGCAGAAAAAGTTGGTGCAGCATCTTTGTGGTGATAAATTGCAGACTTTCCAATCACAACGTTGTCAGAAGGGGCAGCACTTAAAGGAATTGCTAAAGTAATTTCAGCGAATCCAATTGTTGAATCGACAAGTGAAATAGGTCTGGCTTCATATCGACCAGATTCTTTTATTAAAATAATATCATTCTTTTTATATTTAGAAATATCTGCATCTTCAATTTGGAGTATTGACGCTGTGTTTCCAGTCTTTGTTGTTGAAGTGGTTGCGATCTGTCTATTTCCACCTAGGAGTGATTTGAATAAAACATTCTCCCTAGGCTTTGCACCTTCAGCCGCACCGGCTTTAAACTCAACTGGGATTGAACCAGACACTTGTTTTAATCCGAGACGTGAAGCCTCTATTTCGATTGTGGCAGAAGTTAAATTTCTTTCTATTTCGTCACGAGTAAATTCAAAACCTACTCCATCCTCAAGAACTTCAACAGCGTCAGCAGCAACAGGAGCAACATAAACTCCCTCGGTAACTTCTTCTGTTAAATAAACCGATGATTTACCTTTTACTACAAATCCCATATTTTACTCCGTTCTGTATCTGACTGTGAATATTGATTCAATCTTTACTGTTTTATTATCTTTGTTTACTTCAGGCTCGTTTATATTAAACCCAGAAACCACCTGAACCCTAGCAATATTAAAGTTATCCCTCATTAATGCTTTGTAGATTGTTTCATGCGCTAAGTAAATTGCATAGATTTTTTCGTCTGCGTCACTATCTGTATCTTTTTTATTACGAAATGAATCCCCAAGCTCTATAACAAAATCCTGATCAATTGTAATAGTGTTACAAGTACCAGTAACGAAAGAAGCTGATCTTGGTCGTATTGCATAATATAACTTACTCTTTGACTCGGAATTATTTAACGGCTCCCAAATGTACTGAGAATTGCTAAAATTTGGTAGCAATGTTCCAATATAAGATTCGATTGCGTTTTTAATTTGTTCGACAAGACTCATTTTAAAGCCTCATTATTTTAACAAACTGCACCGATTGATTTTCAGATTCGTCAACCTTACCATCATTGTTAGCATCGATTGACAAAAAGTCCATGCTTATTGCTTCGCCATATAGCCGGTCAAAATCTTTTGCTTTCTGATACCATTTGTCATCAACAGCATCAGACTCATTAAAAAATATCATGGCCAGAGCTTTGTACCTTGAAGCCTGTCTCATTTCTTCGTAATTGTGAAGATCGAACTGGTCCAGCATTTTATAAACACCATACCTAGAAACAGTTTTACCTTTGTTTCTGAGATAGTTAATAATAAAATCCCTTGCGCTTTGATGGTAAGAAATAAAAGAAGTTTGCCCATCGTGGAGGTATTCCATAACGTCAGGGTATGCACTTTTCAAATCAGTGTCGTCAGAAAAAACCAAATTTATTCCCTTTAATTCTAAAGTCGGAATATCATTGGTTAAAACTTTGAGTCTGTACCAGTATAAGGCTTTGCTGTGCAGGGTCGTTTCTGTTTGTGTGTCTAGATTTCGCTCCCATGAAATGAATCCCGATCTTGTTAATCCATTCGTTTTATCGATTGTTTCAACGATAGACCATGATGAACCGTTCCAGAACTCAAGTTCTATTTTATTTGCAATGACCTGAGTAGTAAGTTCAATAAATAAACTGTTAATTGGTTTAAAGTATCCAACATCAATTGACTCTGTTGTTAAAAGCTCAATTGTTTCATCGTCTAGAATATAATTCTCAAGTGAAAGACTAAGATCGCTAGAGCCTTTAAATATTTTAAGCATAATTCCTCATTAATTTAGAGCTTCTGCAATCATATAAACCATTTAAGTAGAAGACAGGGATTTTACACCCTGTCCTTGTTAATAATTAAATTGGACCATCTGCAATTAAACTAAAATCAAATCCTGAAACATCGGCAATTTCACTTCTACTGATAACTAAAAGAGTCCTGCCAGGTTTAGAAATGATAATTTTATGAAGCTGAAAACCATCGCCAATTTTCATATTGGTTTTGAGTTTAGTTTTTTTAGAAGACTCAAAATTAGACTCAAATGAAGATACCAATCTTCTCGAAGATGAGTTATGTTTAAAAATATAGCTTACCAATTTCCAGTTTGCTTCGTTTGAAAACACAGCATCAGAAGATACTTTAGAAATCGACTTTAAAACATCTTTACCCATTTCAGAGTTGATAAACGAATTTGCAGCGGCTTGTGCAACCGCAATCAATAATCTAGTGATCGTAATGTTTGTTCCTGAGTTTGCTTGATAGTTTGCTTTTCCATTTGCAATCAACAGCGCATTAACCTGTGAAGCATCTCCTGTTAACTCGGTCCAGTAAGATGCCCAAGAAGCACCTGATACGGGAGTTTTATCCGCAGCGTAAAGATGTGCTTGAGTACACTTAAAATAACGACTTGAGTTGGTTACGACTTCGTCCACTGGTATTGTTTTACCAGACAAGTTTGTAAAAGTTGGAAGAATTAAATATCCGTAAGTTGTAAAACCACCAGAACCTTTAATTGAGTTATTACTAACAGTGGCATTTCCTCCTCTCATTCTGAGAGCAAGACTGGTCAAATTAAAATAAGCACCAGAGGGATTTATAGCTCTACCCTTGAAACTGTTCCCAGTTACAACGGAGCCATAAGCATCAATTGTTGCGACTTGATTTCCAGAATAAACACCTGCCGTAGTAAGACCACCGCAGACCATGTCCAATGTATTGTTTGTGAAATTGATAGGCAAATTTGCGTTTTGAAAAACAACACCTTGACGAACAGCACCAGCAACCGAGTTAACACCCGAAAAAGTTTTTCCAGAAAATAAACAATTTGTTACAGTACCACTACCTACCAGTACGCTTGACTCCGAAAGCATCGCATAGTCGCCAACAGCAACAAATTCGCAATCTGAAATATTAAAGCCAGTGGATGATGTGCCAGATACTTTACTCGCACCTTGGTTCGCTATTGAGGCACCAATAAAAATAGCAGATAATTCAACTGCGGCAGAGCTTGCAGAGTCGTCCATTACTTTAATTTTTGACATCGTAAAGCCAGATGCTCTTAATTCAATCGCGGCAACCTTTCCCCAATGCTTCATGATTCTGCTAGATAAAGTCGTTGTGAAATTTTTATTAATATAGATTTTTCGATTGGCAACATCAATTGATGTAATTTGTGCACCAGATGGAGAGTTAGTTGCGTTTACCGAATCACTTATGGACATTCCCACGGTAAAAGCAGGAAGAGCAGCCGTTCCACTTAAGGTAAAGTAGTTATTACCTGAAGTCCAAGAGCAGACTGAAACTGTTTGGACAGCAGCGTAAGGTATTCCTTGAATGATTGTTGTTTCTTTACTGGCACCAACGAAGGTTAAGTTGTTTTTAAAAACTTCGATTGATTCAGTAAAAGTTCCTGCACCAATATCAATTGTATCACCAGAAGCCGCCGCCATGTAAGCTCTCGTAATGTCAGTGTGCGTACCTGACCCATTTTTCCGCACATAAAATGTAGACATATAATCCCTTTTAGTTTTATTTAATAGGGCAAAATTAATCTGCCCTATTCTTTATTTAGTAAGCGTAAGTTACAAAAACATTATCCCCTGCTTCGATCTTCTCCGCACCACTTGGGTTGGCCATAGAACCAATCCAAGTAAGACGAGAAACTCCACCAACAACGGATAAAGTAAAATCTTCATCTTTATGTGCCATCAATCTTCCAACACAGACAACAACCGAATTTGCAATTGCTGTATGGGCAAGGTTAATAAATCCAAGCTCAGCACCAATAACAACTTTCATTTTATTGAAAGAAGGCCCATCAACTTGAGCGTTAAAAGCAGACTGGAGAGAATCAAGATCATTTCTAATATCTTGAGCGTATCCATCTAGGTCTACTACATCAAGAGACAAAGCACTGATCTGACCACTAAGAACACTATCTTGTGCAATTCGAGAAGCGGCTTCTGAGTTGATGTTGTTCTGGAGCGTAGTATCAGCAGCAGCACGAGCAACTTCTTCGGCATCAATTTCACCTTGAAGTGCAGAGTCAGCAGCAATACGGGCACTCTGTTCAGTGCTCAAAGCAGAAGAAGCAGAAGATGCTAAGCTTGTGATAGCTCCGTTCAAAGTTGAATCAGCAGCTTGAAAAGCTGACACGATCTCAGTCAATGAATCTAGTGCAGCACCATCTAAATTTGAAAGGACATTGTTAATCTGTGATTGTAATGATCCCTCAATTCCGGTCGCTCTCATAACTTCAGCAGAGATAGCAGCTTCGGCAGCATCTAAATCAAACTGGAGGGCATTAATTTCGCTTTCAGCGGTTACCAATCTAGAATTGATTCCACCTTCAACTCCAGTCGCCCTCATAATTTCGCCAGAGATAGCTGATTCAGCAGCATCTAAGTCAAATTGAAGAGTGTCAATTTCGCTTTCAGCAGTTGTTAGGCGAGAATTTAATGTACCCTCGGCACCAGTAGCACGCATCACTTCACTAGAAATAGCTAGTTCTGCGGCATCTAGCTCTGATTGAAGAACATCGACCTCACCTTCAGCGGTTGTTAGTCGAGAATTTAAACCACCCTCAATACCGGTTGCTCTTGTTACTTCACTTGAAAGACCAGATTCTACTGCGTCAATTTGGTCATCGAAATAACTAATTACTTCGTTTGATAAATATTTCTTTTTAATCTGTTGAGCCATAAACCCTCCAATGGTTTTTATTAATGCCTAATAGAAAGCATTTCGTTTATTTCTAAAAAATTATCAAGCCCTAGACCTTCCCAGCTCAACTTGTTGCCATCAATAATCTGGAAATCTATCCCGTTTATTTGGTGTATTCCACCCATGGGTAACAGCGAGACATTTATTGGGAACAAAGGCGACTCTGAGAGAGTAACATACTTATTGTTAATATCTTCTTCATTTAGTGTAAAATAATAAGGTGTGTTTCCAATACCTGAGCCAATAGGGAACCCTCCCATAGTTTCTCCATCCCCACCATAAAATATTGCTTGATCAGTGTCGTATACAATTTCGCTAGGTGACAGCAAAATAGCTAACCTTTGTATTGAAGTTATTCTAGGGGCTTTAAAAATTGCCATTAAATTCTTTCCCCTTGATCGAGTGTTGAGCCCTCATTTTCTCTCAATCCCGTATCGATTGACAAGTCTCCTGTTCCCAGATCAATAACCCCAGATGATAATTCTGTTACATCAACAACAAAAACAATATCTAGTAATTTAGGGTCAAACTTCCAAGACATTTAAAGCCTTGTTTTAGATATTGATATTATTACTTTTTTAGAACTGTTTGCGTAAGTGACTAAAACAGTCTGAACCGTAATTGAATTTTTCTTGTACGTAAAAAGGTCTGTTATGATAGAGGGGAAAGTTGTTTCTATTAAGTCCCAGTCAACCCCTGAGGCTTCAACTAGAATAGGCTCGCTTGAAGAGTTTTCTATCTTTACGGCAATTTTTGTTTTTCTAGTCGCAAAACCAGAAGCATCTCTGTAACTTCCATTCTCCATCTCTTTAGCGTCAAAAGGGAATGTCATTATCTAGCCTTTTTAACCACCGATTCGGTCAGTGGCATGTCGGAAACATCGTTAAAAAACCATGCTACCCATTGAGTGCCATCATGTAAAATTGAAATGTATTTTACTTCACCACCAAGCGTGACTTGATTCAAATATAAAAGCCGCCTCAACTCACTAGGAGTTGAAGCAGCAACAAAATCTGGAGAAATATTTACATTACGAGACATTAGATTCCGTTATTGTATCCGATGATAAGTGCAGACTTACCAGCAGCAGCAGTACCTTGAGCAATTTGTAAGGCTTTCATTCCGTACAATTGATCCAAAGTGTGAAGCGTTCCACCGGCACCATATTTAACATCTTTCTGAGAATCATAAGAAGGAGCTTTTTGTAGGCCATAAGCCAAGCCATCCTTGTCAGCCATGAAATATTGAGCGTCAGAAAAAGCTGGAACTTCTACGACTGGAACTCCGTAAACCTGACCGATTGTTCCTGTAGGAATAACCATGTTTCCAAAAATTTGAGCCTGTGTAAATTCTGCGATTTTCAACATAGCAGTTTTTTGAGCAGGAGAAACAAATAGGGCAATCTGGCTCTTGTTTGCAAAGTTCTTAGAAAGATATTCGATCATTTCAAGAATAAGGTCACGAGTAATATTACCTGTGTCAGAAACTTCAGTCATTGCAGCAACAGCAGCAGCAACGAGGTCTAGATCAAATTGACGACCATGAGCTGAACTTGCCAACTTTACTGTTTCAAGTTCCCAGTTAAGAGTTGATTGAATTTCATCACTAGGGTCAATTCCCCAAAGAACTTGTTTATTTTTATTAAGATCAAGTTTGTCTGCTGTAGCAGTAACTTGCTGTTCAACTCCTGCAACTCCAGAAGCTCTATCAAGAACTGCGAAGCTAGAAAGTTTTGGGAAAGAAATTGATTTATTTCCCTTAACAGCGAAGGCTGATTTATCAGAAAAGAATCCTGCAAGTTGAGCAGAAGCTTTTAATTCACGTTGAGCCATAGCAACGATTAAATCCATTTTTGTTGGTGCCATTTCAGTGTTTGCAATAATAGACATTTAGATTCTCCTTATTTGTTTCCGTATAAATTAATCGCCATTTCTTCGATTTCTTTTGTTGTCATTGATGCGAGCGTTTTGCCTTTTTCTAATTGAAAGCTAGGACGCTTAGTTAAAAGAGTAGTCGCATCGGATTGCTTTTTCAAGTAGGGTTTGTCTTTTAAAACAGCCTCTACATACGATTTTGCAATATCTTCATCAACTGTTAGCTCGTCAACATCGATGCCTTTTTTAAGAATATCACCATACTTAGGCTGATTGAGTAAATCATCTAAGTCAATAACACCCTCTGCATACTTAGAAATCACTGACCTGATTCGAGAATTTAAAGTTTCGCTTCTGAGTTTTTTATTCTCGTTTGCTATTTTCTCATTCTTTTTATTCGCAGCATCAATGATTTTGTTAACGTCTTTTTCTTTGCCGTTTGTTTCTTCACTTAATCGCTCAAGTTCCGAGTCAGACAGCCTAGCTTTTTCTTTATACTTTTTTGATTCTTCCAATAGCCTTGCATTTGTAGCTTGAAGATTTTTTAATTGTTCTTCGACTGTTGGTGTCCCGTTCGGGATTAGTGGCTGATGTTCATCAGACATAACGCTTGCTCCTATTATTATTCCCTTTAATTAGGAAATCAAATTATTTCTTTAGCACTTTCTTCAATGCTTTAACTAAAAGGTCAGTTATTCGTTTATTAAAACGCTCCATGCGACCAGTTGGCAACAGTTTCCTTACTGGTAAATTGCCTAATCCTTTGTCGTGCCATCTTGCCTTTTTATCCTCGAACTGCAAATAAAGCTTTCCATCAATTTCTATAAATCTTAATGACCCCATCATATCCCCAGTCAGATACATGTTGACTGGTGAAACTTTTTTAGAAGGGTAATATCCGGCCTTAATATCTTTCCTGTACGAATCTGAATATTTCTCAAACCTACCCTCGCCATCGACCGGTGAAATGCCTTTACCTATAATGTCTTGAATGATTCTGATTAATTCATACCCTGCTGCACCACTCTGTAGCTCTATTTTATACTTTTCCTTCACGTCTTTAGTATAATTCTTCATCTTTTTCAAATCGGCTTTAATCTTTATTGGCATCTAAAAACTCCTGAACGATTGAATCAATACCGTCACGAATCTCTGCTTTAAATTTCTGCCCCTCAAAAGGAATTATCTGTCTGCGTGGAACTTTATTTTCAAGCCAAGGATGATCTTCCATCCGTGAAGCATGCCCGAAAGCTTTTGCTGCCTGTAGCTCCTCAAAGAATCCTATTTCTAAATAAGTTTTATCTTTTGAAAGTCTAAAGTCTAACGAATTTAAAAGATCGCCCTCAGCGTCAAGAACTGATGGCTCATCATTTTTCTTTGGCTTAAAGTTTGGGGATTTAACAACAGGAGAAACAGATTCACCGACAAAATCTAGGATGGTAAATTTTAAATATTCACCAATCTGATCAAGAAGCTCTGCACGATCTTTTTTCTTTAATCCCTCAATGTCTTCAGGCTTTACCCTGTAAAAAAATTCATCGGGTGCGCTCATGGGATAATTGGCTCCTTCATAAATGCATCTACCTGATTAACTTTTTCGGTCTTAATCTCGTTCCATTTTTCTTTTGCTTGATCTTCTGAAAGGTTTGGGTCAACAAGCATGAATTTTTCCCAAGGTGTTAGTAATCCAAGCTGATCCATTTTCTCAATGTTTGAAAGTTTCTCCGTGTCTGAAATTAAAACTTTTGGCTTTGAGTAAACGATGCTTATTTCTTCCGACTTAAACAAATCTTTTTTAAGAAAGTTTTTATGGATAGCCTGAATGATCCCGTAAATCTCACACTCAACTGCAAAGTAAACGTTTTGCTGATTATCAGAAATAATATCTTGAACATCTGCACTAGAAAGAAGCCTGTCAAATCCCGATGTGAATTTCTCGTTAGGTGAGATGATTTGATTCGAGTTAATACCTTGCTCGTCAAGTATGGCTTGCATGTGCGTCAGGATTGCTTCTTTGTGCCCTGACATATTTGGACTTGGAGCAATGTATTCTGCCGTTGTCTCTTTAGCGTCTGGATTTTCAGATTGTGGCAACTTCATCCCCGTAAATAATCCATTGGTGACTGTTTCAATCGCTTGTGACGATGGATATTTTAAAACCAATGTTCCGATCTGTAATGAACCGGAAGTGTAATAGGTAGACATTTCGGCATTTAGCTCGACTGTCTGAACTGGAAGAGGAGAATTTATTGGATAGTCTTCTGAGTAATCTTCTGGAACATAAACGAATGGAATCTTCCCGTAAGGATTTATTCCATTTTCGTTACCCTTTACTGGAACTTGTTGAAAATTTCTTTTCCCCTCTTGATTCATTGAACTCTGATAAACAAGGTGCTGCGAATCGGTCCAAATTGCATAGGTTTTAATGTCTCTTTGTTTATCCTGAACATTTCCTGCAATGATCGTATTTATTCCATCAGTGCTTGGGCCTGAAATAACTTGAGCATCTGGATAGGAAAGAATGACTGTTTCAAGCTCTCCCATTTCATCAAGAACAACATCGAACTCGTATGGTGCTAATGGTATAAATTTCCAGTTATCTTCTACTATTCCATTTTCGCTTTTTTCACGTTCAAAAAAAACTGCCATCAGAGTATATTTATGTTGATTAAAATACTGATCAAATTTCTTCATGGCTTTATTTAGCCCATATTCTTTAACTAGCGATTGATACAAATCACTTTCCTCTGGAGTATCTAGTACCCTTTTAGGATTTTCTTTATATGATTTTGATTTTTTATCAACCACTTTTTTAAGCGCAGAATAGTCTGAAATTTGAAACATTCCATAAGTCATTGGGTAAAGGAGTTTCATTTTCTTTTCGACATAAAATCTTAAATTGCCTTCATAGATTTGAAAACTGTCGTATGCGTATTTTTTTCTATTCTGATTTTCTGGAAGCTCTATTTCTGAAAGTAGGTTTCTTATGTCGTTATCGTTTAGCATTTCTTTCCCTTATGTTAGTCTAATCGGTGAAGGTGTTCTATAAACCATGTTATCCAATGCCCATAACCAATAACCCATAGCGTCTGAAATATGAGTTAATGAATCATCACTCTTTTTATCAATATCGTTTCCATCCCAGACAACTTTTTCTAAGTCCTGAATAAGTTTTTTGCACTTAGGGTCAATGATAACTTTACCATCCCCCAAAAGTCTATTGACGTTGTTCACCCTGTCTTTAACGAAAGGGTTTCTAGTGTCTTTTATTGTAAACCCTGCGTCTTTAAGTATCAAATGATCTGATCGACCCGATGTTTTTCTGTTTGAGCCGGTACTATCTGGAAAAATTAAAGCTCCCTTGTACCCTCTTTTAATTAGTTCGGCGCACATTTTATAAGTGTCTGAGTTATTCAGATACAGTTCGTCCATAATATGAAACTGACTATTTTGATAATACCCGACAACAGCGGTCATTGGATTAACGTTAAAATCCATCCCGATCATTACTGTACCGGCTGAATATTTTTTATCAAACTCGTGGACATTCATAGAACGGTTAAATGAGTAATATGCTTGCCCTTCGCCAGAGTCTAGAAATTCACCATCCCTGAATCTTCTGCGCTCATTGTCGGAAAGTTTATCAAGAATCTCTGTAACGTATTCGCTATCAATATTTTGAATATTATCTAAAGGATTCATCATCAATGCTCTATATTTTTCAGTGTCGATAGGTTCCATTGTTTCAGGATGAAGCCCTTTGATAAATAACCAATACGACCAATGGCTTTTTGTCGGTGGGTTCATATCGAAATATGCTTTTTTCTTTAGATCATTTTTTTCAGCCAAACGAGTTAGGGCCATTTCGACCGACTTAAAAGGGATTTGTGAACATTCATTAAAATAGATTGTGGAGTATTCTTTACCTAGAATCTTTTCTACCCTTGCAGCATCGTCTAGCCCACCGATCCAAATTTCTGAGCCGTTAGGGAATTGAATATAATAATCGGACGCTTTAAATTCTACTTTTAAATCTGGGAAACATAGCATTAAAACTTTCGGTAAAGTATCAAGCCATACAGAAGTTTTAACATGATTAAAGCGAAGCCTGACAATTAAATGCCTAGACTTCACTTTGCATGCCCTGATAATTAATGCCCTAATCTTGCCTGTTGTTTTTCCTGATCTCGAACCGCCGTAGGACATTAAATATCTTGCAATATTGTCTGCTAAAAGGATTGCTTGTTCTTTTTGCTTTATCGTTTTTTTAAAGATTGCTGTCGTCATTATCAATATTTATTTTAATATCACCCGTGTGGGCAACTTCAACTTTTTCTGAATACGTGTCTCTGTAACGTGTTTTAAGTGCGAAAATTAAACATGCAGTATCAGATTTTTTTAAATCCATACCCTTTGCATCTATCCCTCGCATCTTAGCAATCAACAAACCCTCAAAAAGTTTTTTACCTTTTTCAAATCCTTCCCTTTGTGCTGCCTTGAATGAAGGATACTTTTCTACCCAGTCAAATAATGTCCTGCGACCGCATCCAACATCGGCTCCGAATGATTCAAAAGAATACCCTTGTGCCATATGATTTATTAATAGTTGATCGTATTCGTCTTTATAGAGTGCGGTTTTTGTGCGACTGATTGGCACTTCAGGGTTGTTTAACGACATAATGTAAGCCTTCGCTTTAAGTTCGGGACATTCGTCCTTAGTGTATTTAACTTTATTATTTGCCAGTACGCAATATTTAAAATTATCATTTAGGTATGAAAACACTTGAGGAAATTGAATTTGAGGTTATTCTGCACCGGCTTGCAGCCCTTGGATTCAACTACACTAAAACATCAAAATCCCTTGGAATTTCGTATCGAGGCTTTAGTAATAAGCTTAAAAAGATTAAAAAGCTTTTCCCAGACAGATTTAATATGATGTTTGAAAAAAGTGAGCTTGTTAAGTACACCCCAGAAGATCATATATGGAAAGGTATGCCATCAAATGAGGAACGGCTTAAATATCTTGATGGTTGATTTATTTAATACAATGCGTATTATTAAATCATGGTCTGGATTATTATTTTCTTAATTCTGTTCCCTGCAAACTCAATCGCCAAAGATTATCTATTCGATGAAATGGTTAAAAGTTGGAGCGCAGAAAATGAGTGCGAATCAGAAACAACTGAACCCGATAATAGCGAAGACATTCCTGACGATTATGATTCTGGCTCTGATTCTTGGGATAATCTTTATCTTGACCCATATGAAGATACGGAAATTATTTACTGATTATTTTTTAAACCATTGCTCATAAATATGTTTTGCCACGCCATAAGTCATTAAAGGTGGAACAGACATTCCGATCAAATAATGCGGCATCCCAATTTTCATAAATTTATAGTCAAGTGGGTACGATCCTAATATGCATACCTCCTGATCTGATAAAGCCCTTGGTGTCTCATAATGCCAAAGAGGGCAACCAGCAGTAAGTGTAAAGCTGGCACCATTTTTTTGAATCTTCTTTTGATTAAATAAGGAATTTTGTGGATGATACTTACTAAAAGCTTCACCTGGTTTGCATAAATGCCAAAATTTTACCATTGAAGATTTTGAAAGATCTTTGCCTTTTGTATTTATATTGGCTATTGATTCAAACGCATTTTTGACAGATATTTCTTTTTGATGAAATGAAAGTTTCAAATCAGAAAATTTCAAATCTTTTCTTTTGGCAATAAAGAATACTCTTTCTCTTCTTTGAGGCACTCCCATAGATGCACCATTCAATAAGAACAATTGCACATCATAACCAATCACGCCAAATAATCCTATAATCTGTTTAACGTACCCTTTCGCGTTTCCCTGCAGCATGCCCTTAACATTCTCTGCAATAACAACTTTTGGCTGCAGTTTTCTGGCAAGCTCTATGAAGTCAAAAAATAAATCATCAAGAACTTGTTCGGCCTGTCCTTCTCTGAATACTTTCTTTTTACCCCAACCTTTCTCTCTTGCTCCCGCCATTGAAAAACTTGAACAAGGTGGAGACCCGTCTAGTATGTCGAGCTCATAGAGTTCCCTGGGTAGATCATTTCTTACTCTAAATTTTCTTATATCTTCAAGGTAATAATGTTTTGGATTGTGATTAGTTTTGTAATGCCATGCCATTTCAGGGTCAATTTCATTTGCCCCAATAACGTCAAACCCTGCCAGTTTGTAACCCATCGTTGACCCGCCACCGCAAGCAAAGCACGAGAAAACTTTTAATCCGTTCTTTTTGACTTTCTCAAGATCGGTTAAGTTCCATCTGTACGTTGGGATAAAATCACTCATTAAATTCAAATCCGCATTTAGGGCATTGGTGCAGTAAATCGTTTCCGAAGTTTTCCGTGTCTATTTCTTTGTTTTTGTCTGAATAATCTTCAGCTCCAAATTTTTCAATCGGGTCAATACTGAAATGCTCAATACCGAAAAGATCAACTTCAAAATCAGGCCCCAAGTCGATCATTTCTGAATTAACCATACATAAATCAAGTTCAGCCCATGAAGCAATTGCGTTATCTGAAACAACAAAACTATACTCCTGCGCTTCATTTTCAAAATCCTGATAGGATACTGCGACCTTTTCCCATCCAAGCTTTTTAATTGCTTCAAGCCTTCCGTGTCCGACAACTAAAAACCCTGATCGTTTAGAAATAATTAACGGATGCCTTTGACCCTGATACTCAATAATTTTTGAAAGTCTTTCAATTTGTTCTTCTGGATGCTTATTTGGATTCTTCGGGTTTGGAATAATCTTTAGAGAATTAATGTCTAAAATTTCTGAGTAAGAGCAATCAAATTTCATTAAATCTCTCTTTGAATTGTTTAGAATAATTTATCTCTATAAGAATTAAAAAGTAAATACATTAATGAATTTATAATTGAAGTTGGTGAAAGTGAAATAGAAAGAGAAGGAAGATGAACTAAACCGAGCATTTAAACTCTTATTAATCAAATCCTTGCTCTAATTACTTCATCCACCGCTTCTTATTTGAAGTCGGAGCCAAGCTCATAGAGTCACTTCATAGGCTTCATCAGTGTATCAACCGTTTCTTTCACTGAATCAATGGAGAAGTGACAATCCCATAGAACGGTAAGATTAAGTATAATTAAAAATATGGTTTTGAAACAAAAATAAGCTGCGTCACGGCATTTTATATTGAACTGATCTGATCTAAACAATTTTCAGATAGTTACTTTTCGTGAATATTTCGCAGCTTGTCAAATATTGCTTGTACACCTTTGGAAAAATTCCCGTTTCCATTTAGTGTAAAAAACTCGTGCGCATCGTCAGATATGTAGACCATTCGACTTTTCTTAGTCTTTACTAATAACGCAGGACGACCAACTTTCTTTTTTTCTTCTTTTGTTTTCATATATAACTTTTTACCATTTAAAAATTGTTCTGGTCAATAGCATCCACCGGCAGGGTACGTTGATTCGCACAAGTTTAGCTCATACGTGCTTATCGTTGCAGGGTATAGCCTTCCAATGGCATCAGCCTGACAACGCAATCTGGACTCTTTAAAGCTCATGCAATCCTTCTTTGGTGCGCCACATGAGATAAGTGCCAAAAAAATGACATAACGAATCATCTTTTCACCCTCTCTTCTGATTTTATTTCAAAATATACCGCAGCATAAACCGCAGCTATTCCCTTGGCTAATAACGATCTCCATTTATCAGTTATTCCATCCGGTGTTGTTGCAGTTAAATGCTCTCGATAGACAACATTCCAAAAATCCTCGAATGAATCATAATTCCTTAAATCATAATTCGACTCTATTTCTTGACGGATTAATTGTTTCATTTTTTTACTCCTCGCTCTATCAAGAACCTTGTAAATCTGCCTGATATGTTTAACCGAGTTTTTCCAATTATTCTTATCATAACAATCCCAGTCAATATCTCCAGTGTTTTCAAGACAGTCAAGCTGAGCCTGAAAATCATATTCCAATATGGATAATCTTTTCATTATTAAATCCATAGAGTCTTTTCTGATTTTAATCATTATCGTGCTCCTGTTCTTCTGGCCCATCGTCTTCTGCTTTTTCCCAAATTTCTATCTCAAGTTTTTCTAAACATTTCGGGGTCAAGCAATCTTGGAAATTAAACTTTTTTTCGCCAATTAGAATATCATCGATTAATAATTCAAACTCTTCCTCATCGGGGTAACCAGGGTCGCCATTTGACATATACATACAGCCCCTAGTGAAACTGACATTCGCAGTCACTTCAACGTCTGTTAATATTTTACTGAAGCCTGAACTGAAGCATTGAAATTCTGATTCAAAAATTTCCAAAACAGAGTCAGGCATAATTAAAGCCTTTGCGAGTTCCGATGTTAATTTCTCAATGTCGAAATCATCCTCGTCAAAAGTGTGATAATTTTTTATTGTTGCGCTTCCCATTTATTCCTCCTCATCGTTATTATTTTCTTCTGGCTCTGTATTCATTTCTATCTTTTCGTCTATAATATTATAAATATCAGAAAAAGTTCCGTTCTTGTCGTGGCATGCAATCATGTAACGAATGTTTATTAATTGGTGCATCGTTAAATTTAACTCTATTTTTTTGCTCATTTTTTCAACTCCCTTCTTTTGATTATCGTCATACTAAAAGATGGCATTGCAATTCTGTACTCGGCAATCATTTTAGTTGCCACTTTTAAGCTGTCAAACTGGTCAATGTCCTCCTTACCCCATTTGCTTTTTCCTATAATTACAAAAAAATATTCCCATTTGTTTTCTTTCATATAAACCCCTCTTAAAAAGAATAATCGTGATATGCGTCTCTATTTCCTATGCTGATACTTCTTTCTCCTGAAAGAACCCATCTTCCTTTTTCGTTTTTTTCAACTGCTTGCCACTGGCTTTTTTTCTCACTCCATCTGAAGAAAATTACATGGCCGTTATAATCAGTCTCGTAAGAATAAGTTTGACTGTCGGACATTCCATTCGAATCAATTCTTGTTGCCTTGTCATTGTTTACTTGGATTATTAGCGAATCACCAAACACCTTATTGAATACGCCTGTCACTGTTCCTGCACTTCTGTCTGACCATTGGTAAAAAGTTACCCCGTCACCTATTTCTGGAACCTTAAAAACGTGTTTAGAATTTGATGCTAAATGATTTATAAATGAACCTTTTTGCGACATATAGCCTCCGTTGTTTTGATAATTTAATTATACTATACAATTCAATTCAATAGTAAAAATAATGCAAAATTCTAACAAAATTGATAAGTTACGGTTATTTAACTCGTAATAACTAGTTGATTTTACTATATAGGGAAATTATTACCCGTCTTTATATATATGAGTTTTCTTTCCGTTTTAATTGTTTTATAACCTTTTCGTGACTCGCAAAAAATCACACAATTATTCAATACGCTTCAATACGCTTCAATGCGTTTATTTACCGAATCAAGATCAAGTGCGAGTTGCCTTGGTTCGGTGAATATATTTTTAATGGGAGTTAAAAATGGAAATGTCTTTATTTAAGATTGAAAACGAAATCAGAAATTTACTTGATGAACTGGCAGGAGAGGGAGAGGACGTTAATGTTGTTCTTGTAAAGTTGTATGATGCATTGATTGATAAAACAGATCAGGTCGTACATTACCGAGAATCATTAAAGAATTATGTATCGCTGCTAGAAAACAAAACGCAAGAACTCATGGATAGAATTAAATTCATGGATAATAAAATAGAGAAGTTCGATGAGTACATTCTGAACTGCATGGCAGTACAAGAAAAAGAAGAATTTAACGGAAGCTTTTGCAAGATTAAAAAACGAAAGCCAATCCAGTCGGTAGAAATTTACGATGAGAAATTAATCCCTATCGAGTTTATTAAAATCCCAGAAATAAAGCCTGTAATTATGAAAGCAGAACTTTCAAAGATTTTAAAACAGGGTGAAATAGTCGAAGGGGCTAGGCTAGTTGATGGGAAAGTTTCTCTAATGTTCACAATTAAATAAGGGGATTTTATGACCGAAAAACAGATTTTTGCTTTTAAAAACTCGTTAAACATTAAAGCAGAAGATTATTGCAAAAAGCTTTTTGAGCTAAAGAATTTACTAATTGATGCTGACGGAATTGAGGACACTGGCTCCGCAGTTCAGATTATTGATAGGTATATTTTACAAGTCGAGGAGTCGTTAATAGTCGCTCTGTCTGCTGTCGTAGTAAAAGAAGATTTATTCAAACAACTATAAAGGATTAAACCATGAGCGCAGTAATTAATTATTCAGAAGTATTACTAACAACAGACGTAAAAAGATCATTTGAAAACAACTATCTTAAAATGCTTTTTGAAAGGCATCGTGACTTACCAAAATCTGACATAATAGAATTTATTCACAAAGCCCAACAGACAGGGGCAAATCCTTCACTGAATCAAATCTTTTTAATCGAGCGAAACACTAAAGTTGGTTTCGAGTGGAAGAAAGTTGGAACAGTAGTTTTCTCATACAATTTTATTCAGGCTATAGCGAATCAAACAGGTGATTATGAAGGCTATACGATAAAAACTGAACTGCTAGACAAGTTCGACATTAATACTTTTGAAGCTAAAAAAATGCTTGCCTCGACTTGCGTTGTAAAAAGAAAGGGAAGGGAGTTTCCTTACACGGCTTATTTTGACGAATATGTTCAAGTCAAAGATGGTAAAGCTACTGGAACTTGGGCATCAAAGCCTTATATGATGATAGAAAAATGCGCATTGTCTGGAGCCTTACGCAGGGCTTTTCCTGAAGCATTGTCTGGTATGTATTGCGAGGAAGAAATGGAATCAATTAACGCTGATTTTGACAAGCATGAGGATGAAAAGAAATTAGAAAATGATGCCACTGTTAGAATAGAAAAATATGATAAATTGATCGAAAAATCAAAACCAGAAAACGTAAAAGATCATGAGCAAGCCATCGACTGTATAAGAGTCTTGCTTGGAGAATTAACAAAGGGTGAAACAACTGCGCAAAAAGCCAAAGCCCTGTCGGATATTTGCGGTGTCGGAACATTTTCAGCATTAAGCCTAAAAACTCCAGACGAGTTAAATGCATTGTCAGATAAAATTGGTTCAATAATAATGGAAAAATCACAAAGAGAATTGACTGCTTCTAAGAAAAAGACCGATGAAAAGCCATCTTTTTTTCTAGGGGATAAGTAAAATGCCGTTTATTGAAATTCGTGCTGTTAAAAACGGGAGGAAGATGGATAACGGATTGATTACAATGCATAAAACAAATGCAATGGTCGAGGATTATCTACGCTTTAATAATATTGAAAACTTTTACTCTCATGATTTTGATTTAAAAAAAAGGGGGTCATATTCTCTTATTGCTAAAAAGTTTAAAGTTTCAAACACTTTTGTTATGTATGCCGTAAAGAAAGAGGCAAGAAAACAGAACTACTCTTTGGTTGCGCTTGAAAATAATGGCTACACTACAATCAGGTTCGGCCATTCATGTTACAGGGGAGACAAGCTTTGAAAAACTTTAAATCCATTGAAAAATGTACTGTATGCGAAACATCTTTTGATGGGTTTGTTTGTCTGCATCATATTTATACCAGAAAAGCATACCCTGAATTTTCAGAATCAAAATGGAATTTGATGCCCCTTTGTTTGTGGCACCACAATGAGATTCACAAAGCAGGGCCAGTAAGTTTTTCCAAGAAATATAATGATGCAAATGACTGGCTTGTAATGAATAATTGGAAGTTAATAATGGGAAAATGGATACATTCAAACTATTGCGAGACAGTACAATGATTTACGACAAAGATGCTTTATTTAATGGCTGTGACGAAAAGCTTCTGGCTAGATTCAAGAAGTTCCATTTAGAAAATCCAGTTGTTTACGAATTATTTAAAAGATTTGCAACGGAAGCAAAAAATTCAAGACGAGTCAGGTTCAGTCATTGGATGATTATCAATAGGATTAGATGGTATTCTGCAATTGAAACAAATGGAGAAAAGTATAAAATATCAAATGACTTTATTGCTCTATACGCTAGGCTTTTAGTTTATAACGATGAATCATTTTTTAGATTTTTCTCACTAAAAGAAATGAAAAGCAAAAGGAGGGAACATGTTTAAATCAGTTTATGCTTGCAAATTGTCAGGGAAAAAGGTCGAAGTTAGAAGGATTGACGGGATTGATTGCATCGTTAAAGACATTGAAAATAATTACGAATTTAAAATGAGCCAATCCACAATGCGCAAAAAATATAAGTATTTAAAGAAAGAATCGAATCCTAAAAGATGGCTAAATAATAAAGTTTTTATTCAGCAAAAGGAAGCATAAATGAAGTTCCATATTATTATGACGTACGTTAGAGATGCTGCAAGCATTACGTTTTTATTGTTTGTTATATTGCTAGTTTGTTATTTTTGCAGGAGCCTTGGAATTAAGGAAGGATTATCAATTCAGAATAATAAGCTAAAGAATTGCCAAGCATTAATCGTAAAAGGAAGCATGTATGAAATTTGAAATTTTTATCAATGATCCTATAATTCATAAAGCTGCAAATATTGTTGAGGCGCATTTTAAAGACCAATCTTTTTTAAATACATTATGCGGAATTGAGAAGTTTAATTTTACTTACCATTCCGGTGTTCATGTTGCTGCCAATATAGCTACCGCAGAATTAAAAATACAGATTAAGCCTTATAAAACATGGAACCCATATTCAAAAGTAATTGGTTATGCTTCTGGTAGTACGATTTTTATCAACGAAAGAAAGTTAAATCTTCCGCTTAAAGATCGAGTCGATAACTTTTTTCATGAACCAATGCACTTGCTTGGATATTCGCATAAAGGTAACTCGGTTAACGCTTTCAATCTTGGAACTGTGCCATACAAAACTGCTTCGATATTTGTGAAATATTTAGAATCGATTGGAGTGCTATGAACGAGCTAATTAAAAGTGAAGCTGAGAAATATGCAGAAGGTAGTTACAACCATGAGCGAGAGCTAATGAGAAAAGAAGCCTTCACCGCCGGTGCCGAGTTTATGCAGAAAGAACTTGAGGCTGTACTGGAAAGATATAAAGTAATAGTAGAGGAAATTAAGCAATCTGAAAACTACGCACTTAAGAAAAAGCTCAAGGTGGCGGTTGAGGCTTTGGAATTTTATGGTAACAAAGAAAACTGGCAAGCACCTGAAGATCAAGGATTTGAACATCACGACAGCTTAGACAATACCTTAGCTGATATGATTCATGAAGATCACGACAAAAAAACTGGCGGCAAACGAGCAAGAGAAGCACTCGAAAAGATTAAGGCGAAGAAATGAGTACATGGAAAGAAGAACATTGGGACACAATGAATATGCTCGGCAAGGTTGGGCTGATTATCTTTTGGATTATTGGAGTACCTGCATTTTGGGGTATTTGGTTTTACGGTATTTATAAACTTTTAGACTAAGGCGAAGTAATGACTACTATAGAAAAATTAGAATGGGCATTAATGACCTTGAGAGACAAACTAACATTTGGAATGAATGAATCAGAAGCTGTTTACAGAAGAGGGTCTAGGTGTAAAGGCGTTTTGGTTGATGCAATTAAAGAAGTTGAAGCACTCGAAGAAAAGCTTAAGGTGGCTGTTGAGGCGTTAGAGTTAATTACAAAGATTGCATATTATCTTGACTATAAAGATCATAGAATGTTTGCCAGAGAAACGCTCGAAAAGATTAAGGGTATATAAATGATTGTTGAAATTTACGGACTAAAATGCTTTTTCACCGGATTTTTTCTGTGCCTTATTGCTCATAAGAAATGGATAAAATTTAACAAACCTAAAGCATACGTTATCAAAGAGGTAATGGGACTGAAAAACCATCCATAATTATTCAATCCCACAACACACAGCGACAAGCAAGCCTGTTTCTGCTTTATTAATTCTTGCATAACATCAAAGTTATTTCATTAATTATTAATTTAATGACACTTCCATCGGGGATAACAAGCTCGTTATCCCAAATGGTGAAAGTGTAATAATTAAAATGACCGTTCGGCTTCATTTTTAGAATCGAATAACCATTTGTCCAATTTGTCTCAGAGTTTCTTATATAATCAGGATTCAGGTTACACATAGCAGGAAGGCTTTGAACCTGTTTAGTTTTGCCCCTAGACATGAAGCTTTCTTTATTGTCGTGGTGAACATGCCCAAAGATGCAAGACCTTCCCCCCGATGCTAGATAGTGTTTTTTAAGTGCTGACGGGCCATGAAACATGCCGTGAGTAATTGACATTTCACCAATGTCTAGCCAGTTATTGTAATCAATAAATAAAATATTTCTTTTCTGTAAATTTAATGAATTTTGAAGGTTAAAATTATGTAAATAAGCATCAGGACAATCCTCTAAAAAAGTGTAAATCCTTGGGGTGTCATGATTACCCGAAATAAATACTATCTCAGCGAAAACGTTCTGAAGAATATCTAAGCATTTATTTCCCCAAGCAATTTCCTCTTCATATAATGGGAGAAAATGATCTTCTATTCCATCGGGTCTACCAATAAATTTTTTATAACTTTCTTTTTTCTTCATAAAAAAAGCAAAATCAAGGAAGTCACCATTAATGATTAACCGTCTTTTTTGTGGTGGGAATGTCTCTGCGTGTTGCAGTAAAATAGATAAGCAAGCAGGATTAAGATGGAATGAGTGCCAATCCGATGCGACAAAATAACTGTCAATCCCATGCAACGGAGGCGGCAAGACGGTTGTTTTTTCCAGATGATCTTCCTTGATCTATGGTTTTATCCATGAGTAAATTGTTGCATGACTTCCATTTCAATACAAATCCCTATGTCTCCAGTGTCGCTAAATGATACTCATCGACTTGTAAAATTCGGGAAAAGAGCTTCACGAATAAAGACGACTGAATTTGTCGCTTGGGAAAATGAGTTTTTACACCATCTAAAACAGTACGACTCTTTAAAATTGCACCTATTGGAAAATTATAGAGATGACATGAACTGTTTTACCCTTGAAGTATTCCTTTACTTAAACAATGAAAAGTATTTTGCAAAACCAAAGTCAAAAAAAGCAAATAAAACAATAAGCAAAAGATCGAAAGACGTTTCAAATTGTATTAAACCGGCTGAAGATCAAATTTTTAGATGGCTCGGAATTGATGATTCTCAAGTTTCAAGAATAATTGCCGAAAAAATACCTACAAATCATGATTGCACTATGGTGTTTCGGATTTCTTTAGTAAAATTTCCTGAACTTTTTTTAGTGTCTGTTGAATCAGTCTAGCTTGCTTTGACCAATATTTTATTTCGCAATTATCACCCGACTCTGACGCTAATCTAAGATTTAATTTTGCTTGTTCTAGTTGATTCTGGATTCTTTCGCACGATTCTTTACAGGATTTTAAGTTTTTTGAGTACAAACTGCTTGTCATAAAGCTCTTTTATTTTAGAAACTTCAGAGAATTTAATTGTGTCTATTTGCATTGATTCTTTCATACATATTGCTAGAAACTTTTTTCTGCAAACAGGATACTGATAACAGAATCCAGTTAAGTCAGGGCATATTCTTAGTGTTCTGTTGTCCAACTGAGGCGGTAAAGGAGTCGCACAGGAGCTTGATGCGAAACTCAATACGATCAAGATGGCCATCGTCACGACTTTCTTGCGGCTTATTGATTTCGTCATAATACTCCTGCCTTAAGGCAATTAACTGGTCTATATATTTGCGAGCATCTTTTTGCTGCCATAATTTTAGACCAGTATCAGCCAGTGAAAGAATTACGCTTATGTAATCCATTAATTTTTAGGTTTAATTTTGATTGAACCGATTAGGTCGATAACAAAAATGAAGCCTTTATAAAAAGCGTTTCCAGTTACTTTATTTAAAATAACATCGTCACTCAAACTTGGGGTTTCTTTAACCGCAGAACTTACTGCTGCCATGATTGGCTTGAAAAATAATCGAAGTGTTCCAATTAATGAAACAACTTGAACGGCCCATCCATAATCCCCTGCGTATGCTGAAAGAAGTGGTGCGATAATTTGAAGAATTTGTTCCATTTAATTTCCTTTGTTTTAATTCTATGGATTAAATATTCGGTTCTTTCTTTGTTTTGTGTCAAGGTGCAACCATCCTTTCGTGAAAGAAGGTTCTTCCATCCAAAGACCAACAAACTCAAGAATGTCCTGTTTTGATTTTAAGAGCTTTGCAATCGAACCGTCATGGTCATAAAGGTCTATCCCTGCGCAGACCGTATGGGTGCTTAATTTAGCCCCTCCGATCGTTTTATTAATTGCGCTTGGTCTGTATCCGGATGAAACAGTGGTTTCTATTTTTAATGTTGCAAGGAGAAAATTAACCCTAGCTAAAAGGTTAGCCATGTTTCGAGCTTGCTGCATGTCCAAAGGATAGGTTTTATCTCTTCCCATTAAATACTGCTCTGGAGTTATCATTTTTCACCGATCAAATGAAAAAGTATCCTGTCGACTTTATTTTCTATTCTTGCAATATCTTGCGAAGTGGCAACAGAAGATATTTTTAGCTCTAATTTATCGGCTTGCTTTACGGTTGAAAAGTTAGCGTGAGCATAAACTACAAGACCAATGCCAAGGCAGATGCAGTAAATTATAAACTTAAATTGTTCTTGCATCTTATTCATTAGCAAGCCTTTACAAGAATACCTTTGGCTGAATAAAAATCTGCCGTAATTGTCGAAGCAGTTTCGTAAGAAATTACGTCTTCATTATGGTAAATAGGGTTTAAGTTTTCATCAAGAACTGGGTCGCCATTTTCGTCAAGTGTTTGAACTTGGGTTGATGTAACGATTTCATTTTGAATGATTAAATTTTTATTAACATCGAAAACGTAATGAGCAGGAACATTTTTTAATCCTGTATAATAAACAAGATCAACACTTGATGGGTTTAATTCCAATTTGCTGCATGTATTCGATAGAAAAATATCTCCTATCGAGTTGACCCAGAAATTTCTTAAAACATCGTCTAAAAATAATGCAAACATTAAAACCTCTTACGAAATTACGTTATATTCTTCTAGCCAATAAGTGCCATTAGGAGGACATTCTATAACGTCTCCAGACTTTACCCATTTACTTATTGATTCTAGGTCTCCATTCCATACAAGAAAATTATTATTTCCTGCTTGAGTTCCAGATGCAAATGTTTTGACTTGTTGATGTGCAAATCCTGTGATTGTTCCCGATTGATAAGAATCACCTAATCCAGTTGCTATTGTCCCCTCGGCCGTGTACAAAAAACCGCCAACGGCCCCTGATCCTGCGCTTGATGTCAATGTGTAGTTTGCAAATGTTTCTCTCTTAAAGTATGATCCTGCAGGTAAGTTAAGAGTCATTGTCCTTGGTGTTGTTTGTGTTGTTGT
>Ga0209086_10000485_pt1 | contig 34545 bp, 50 predicted proteins | sample M_130207_XF_Meta_FD_187312 | JGI IMG/M metagenome (GOLD analysis project Ga0209086, IMG submission 187312) | Freshwater microbial communities from Lake Montjoie, Canada to study carbon cycling - M_130207_XF_MetaG (SPAdes) (version 2) | ecosystem: Environmental > Aquatic > Freshwater > Lake... | reverse complement strand
GTGAAGCCGACGAAGATCAGCCCGATGGGTACCGACACCAAGAATACTCCAAAACCGATGAGTGAAACAGCGAACAGTTCTAGCAGGAAGATTGTCATCTCACTAGACTACAAAGAAACCAGGTGTTGGTGCGACTTCCTGTTTAGATGTCGCACGATCTGATGCGATAGCAAGAGCAATCGCAGCGTCAATCTTGCGCTTTGACTTACCTTTGGACAGTCGCCAACCTGACTCTGTTTGTCGTTGCGCAGCAGACAACACTTGATCAGCAAACATCGGATCGCCATCGTGTGCGATCACCTGATTCACAATCAACTCATACAAGTTGCCACAAGCAGGAATCATTCGTGCAGCTGACTGAGGGAACTCCACCATCACATGATTCTCTGACAACACTTCAGCTGAACGCTGGAAGAACGCAGGGTCATAAGCGTTCTCGACCACATTGAACTGTCCGTTGATGTCACGAATGTACTGTTCAACAGCAGACACATCCATCGCATTAGCGTCAGGATGCCAAATCTTTGAGCGAACAACCACACGACCATCCTGTGGTTGAGCAATAACCACAGCTATCGAGTCATGCTTCAAGGCCATATCCACACCAACAAAGGTAGGCAAATCAGGTTTGAGTTGCATATCTGACCGGCATAACTCCCAAGCCCCAGCAGGCAACCACGATTCACCATCCGTTCGCACCCACTGGTTCAGTCGATAGCGACGATAGGCCACCTCAGCCGTCTGGTTCATGCTGACTTCCATGTCCTCTATGTCGAGCAGCCCTTCAGCGAGGTTCGGGTTTGCAGCAGCCCAAGCATCACGATCCGACACGGCACAACCCTCTGGTGCTTCCCACCAAAAGAACCCAAACCGTTCATCAACCTGATCGCCTGAGATGACACGCTTCCCATAGTTGTACAGTCGGCCACACAAAGAGTCAGGGTCGAACCCTGCTGTGGTGATACCGATGATGTGTGGGTCTTTACGCGCACCCATACCCAACGACAGTGCATCCCAAAGGTCTTGATTGGGTTGCACGTGAACCTCATCAAATATGACGGTGCTTGGGTTCAGACCCTGTTGCAACTTTGCGTCAGCTGACAACACTCGATAGATCGCACCAGTAGAAGGCACCTCGACCACATCCCGATAGACCTTGCAGATACCAGACAACGCAGGTGACTGACTGATCTGCCACTTCGCCTCATTGAACACAATCCGTGCCTGCATCCTGTCACCAGCAGCCGAATACACCTCAGCCCCAGGCTCACCCTCAATCAAGCCATAGAGCGCACACACGGAGCCAATAAGGGACTTACCATTCTTGCGAGCCAAACCAATCAAGCTCCTACGGTATCGAAGGAGACCATCAGCCCTACGCTCATACAAAGAATCCAACAGACCACACTGCCAGTCGGTCAACCTCAACGCCTCCCCAGCCAACACACCCTTGCTGACATGCAAGAATGTCTCAGCAAAGTCGGTGACTAGATCGCCGTCAGAAGTCGGATGCAACCTCGGAGTTGACCATGTTGGCAAACCTGTTTGCTTTACGGTCACGGAATTGTTCAAGTTCATTTTGAATCTTCACCTCCACGAAGCCCAACCGAGCGCGATCAACAGGAGTGAAACCCAGCAGGGATAAACAATCTAGCACCTGAGAATCCAACGCACGAAGCGCAGTGCGATCACGCCAATCACCCTCACGCAAAACCTTCACACGCAGAGCAGCCCGTTCATCAATCTGCTCAGACACAATCTGCAACAACTCAACATCCATCTGAGGGCTGATCCAAGTGAACCCAACATTCCAAACACGCTCCCAAAACTGGCGACCTGCCGTACCCAACGGACGATGAGGTTCAGGAGCAGTAGCTGACGTGGGGATAGGAATAACAACATCGGGCAACGGACGATGACCAGGATTACCGGCACGACGCTTCTGCTCCACAGGCTTAGGTGGACGACCAACAGGTTTAGGCATTGAGGAAGTCGTGAACCTTCCCAGATGATTCCAACACTGGTAACACACCAGTTTGCTTCTGGTATCTAGCGCAGATCACATCGACATACTGTGGATCAAGTTCCATCAGATAAGCAAAACGTTTTGTTTCTTCGGCTGCAATCATCGTGCTTCCTGAGCCACCGAACAAGTCAACAACAACACAACTCTTTGGGGCATAGTCATCAATTATTTGAATCAACATTGCAACTGGTTTCTCGGTTGGATGCGCTCTTTTGTGTCCAGCATTTTCATGCGATGTGTAGTTAGTCCACTGGTAGCGAAGTATCTTGCGTTGATGTCTTGTGCGTGACCAGCACAGTTCAAACGCTGAACCGATCACCGAATCCAAATGTTCGTCAACTCTCTTATCCCACACAAGCCATGAACCTGTTAGTTCAGAATCAGCGATTGTCCTCCTGTAATAATCTGCTCCCCACCAATACTGTTCAGCCACTGCATCAAAGTAGTTGTAGATCATTGAAGCATCAAATGGCTTATCATCATTCAAAACTTTTTTATATTTCTTGCCTTTGTTTGTTTCGCTTTGTGAGTAATCCGTATTTAGGTCTATGCCATACGGTGGATCAGTAAGAACACATCCAGCCTTCTTGCCGTTCATCAGTAGATCAAGATTGGCGACAACAAGACTGTCGCCACACATGACTCTATGATTGCCTAACAACCACACGTCACCCAACTTGGATACGGCAGGAACATCCTCTGGCACCTCGTCAACATCGGTTGGTAACTCAATCTGCTCGACACGATCCAATAATTCCTTCACAGCCTTGTCATCCCAACCCGATGACTCCAGTAGGCCAGGGTTCAATGAACCAACATCGTTGATCAGATCAGCTAGTGCTTCCTCGTCGTAGTCTCCCAACTCGGCTGTGCGATTGTCGGCCAACGCAAACGCTTTTGACGTGACCTCATCATCATCAACCCAGACGACAGCAATCTCATCCCAGCCCAAAGCCTGCGCAGCTTGCAACGTGTGGTTGCCTGCGATGACAACACTGTCTGACCGGCGCACCACAATCGGCTTACGTTGCCCGAATGCTTCAAGGCTGCGCTTCACAGCGTCGATGTCTCCACGTCTTGGGTTGCCAGGCAAGAGCTGGAGTTCGGTGATTGGGTGGGCAAGATTCTGCAGGTCATTTTGGATCATGACTAACACCCTAGTTTCGCGAGTGCGCATCTTGCGCACGGCAGGGGTACTTTGCACCCCCAAGGCTGGCAGTTGCGACCCACCCCCCGATGATGCCGGTGGGGGGTCACGTCGCGTCGCCTCGGCTTGAGTTGCATGAGCGATGTGCTGCGAGCAGGAGGGAGTCGGCTTCGCCTGGATAGATGTGATCAGCAGTCCAAGGGTCGAGCGATCCGCGATCACCTTCGAGACAGATGTGACAGATGGTTGCGTTCGCTCTGACGAATGCAGCACGTTGCTTGTAGTCGCCTTGGTAGTGGGTGCGTACCTTGTTGCGTTTTGATTGGTACTTGGCTTCGCATAGATCACAACGAGTTGGTTGGGTTGTGAGTTGGCGACAGGATAGGCAGGGTCGGGTGATGGGTGGCATGGGCTGGGGGTGGGTGCTAGTAGTTGTTGTCTAGATCAAAGACGGTAATGGTTTGTTGTGTGTCGGATCGGGCTGGTACCACCCCGTACCTATCGGTACGGTGTGTGGTTCCCATAGCCACCATAGGGTCTAGAGGGTGGTTCCCGAGGGTGGTTCCCGTTTCTAGGGGGTCTGAGGTGGGTAGTTGGCGACATTGGATGGCACGGCTGAGTACAGATTTGCGTCCGAGTTTGGCTCCGAGTTCTTTGGCGATGCGTTGTGCTTCGTTGACTCCAGCGTTCTTTGGGATGCCTAATGTGTCGAGGTGTTTAGCGAGGGCTATCTCTTGGGCTGTCCATCCCTTGGTTGCTCTGGTGCGTTGTCGGATGGTGGTGATGTCGTCTATGTCTTCAACGATGAGGTCGATCTTCTCTGGTACCCAGCTGATCCGTGTGTGGGTTCTTACGAGCATCAGTCCGTCATCTGTCTTGTCGAGGCGGTACACGATGTCCACGTCGTCGTTCTTGGCACTGGAGCCTCGTTGGCCGTGTTTCTTGCCTCCGTCTTTGCCTGCGTGGTCTGTGCGTACACAGGCGATACCGGCACGTTTGAGGCCAAGTCCTGTTGTCCTGGCGAACTCACGGTATGAGTCAGCAGAGTTCTCTTCACCTTCAATGGCTCGTCCTGTGGTGTCTATCACTACCACCTCGGCTTTGGTCAGCTCGCAGAGGCGCATGAGGGCTGACGCTCCTTCTGCTGTGTTGAGTGGTGGAAGGCTGGGGATGAGTGCGTAGTGAAGGTGGGAGAGGTCGTCTTCTTCTGTGTAGCCGAATTGTTCTAGGCGTTCGTAGAGGTCGGCTTCAACCATTTCGTAGTCGAGGTAGAGGCAGTGGACTTGGGTTTGGGGTGGGTGTCCGAGGATTGGTTTGCCTGTGGCTAAGGCTGCGACGACGTTGAGGGTGAGCCAACTCTTGCCTGTTTTGGCTCCTGCGAATAGTGCTGTTTGTCTTGCCCGTGCGATGAGTGGTTTGGCGATCCAGTCTTCAACGATGTGGTCTTGGTTCCAGAAGGTTTTCCAATCGACCAGCATGTCGAGCATCTCGTCGGGGGTGATGATGGTGGTGTCGGCTGGGGTGGTGTTGTGGGCTAGGTATTGTTTGGCTGCTTGTTTCCAGTCTCCGTTGTGATCACGTGCAGCCATGTAACCGAACCTGTTGTATCCACCTTCGGGGAGCCAAGGGATGGTGGATGTGAACACGATGAGTGCGTCGTTGCCGTTGTGACCGATGGTGGCACTGATGCCGTCACGGGTGTCTTTACCTGGTCGAGTCCAATGCTGTTCACCATGCCGGTCAGTCTTTGCCAATGTCCAACCGTCAGGGATCAAGAGCTGCTCCCATGTGGTTTGCGCACAGTATCGAGCTGATGGGGTGGTCGGGTCAGCTAGGAACAGGTCGGTGGTGCCTTGGGGCTTGATCATGGCAGGTTGGGTCGTGAGGAGCGTTAGGAGCCATTTTGGTGCGTTAGCAGGCCGTTTCTCCATAGGCGACCAGCCATCAACCCATTCGTACTGTTTGCCGTTCGGATGTGTTGTTGGTGCAGCTAACACCTGCCCACCCTCACCCCGAATATCTAACCCCACACCAAGCCGTGACCCAGCATCATTCCTCACCTCTACAGGTGAGTAGAAGTACAGGTGTTGTCCTCCTGTGCCGGTGATTGCCGTAACCGTTTCAGGTAACGCCCCATACCGTTGCTCCAAGTCATGCAGTGTGTCTGAGCCTCGGTACTCGTCACGGTCATCCACATCGACCACGAATATCTGTCCGTGTTTGGTGCGACCTGTAGCGATACCGATTCCGTAGCTCTTGTAGTCACCAGACCACCATGATGTGACCACATCGGTGTCATCGGTGGCAAGGTTCTGCCAGTTGTCGATCCCAGGGTATTTGTGTCCAGGTTTGATTGGTACCACTCTGATACCTAATCGTGTATAGGCAAGTGCTGTATCTAGTGTTGTCATTGCGCAGGGTTGCTTTCAGTTAGATGTTGAGAATGTGTTTGGCTATCCATTGTGCTACTGGTGAGGCAACACCGTTGCCACATTGTTTGTATCGGTGGGTGTCGGCTTGCTCGGTGCCGTCAGCTTTGTATCGAGTGTGGTCATCAGGCCAACCCATCAACCGTTCACATTCCAATGGGGTCAGCCTTCGCACAGCCATCGTCGGCTCAGCAATAAACATTTGAGCATGATGAGACTGTGGCGAAGGACGCAACGCAGACAACGAGTTGGCATGGTCTAGTTCTGTTGCTGAGAAGTTGTTTGCTTTAGCATCCTCACGTATCGAATAGGCAACTGATTGGGCAATCATCGGTGTGTTGCCTCCACCTGTACCCATTTTGGATGTGAGTGTCTGTGTCACACCATCGTTTGCAATCCTTGCACCGTCACGATACGAGTTCTCAAACAACACAGGCTGAATGATTGCTGTTGTGGCACGGGTGTCACCAACATCAAACGAGTTGAGTGTTGGGTTGACTTCACCTGGTATCCATGTTTCAGAATCCTCAGATGTTTGCGCACGGCTTGACTTCACGAACGGTTCAACGACACATTTGTTTTCATTTACATATTGGCTGCTAATCATTTTTGCATCAGAAGTATTTAGCGAACCTACGATGTCGGAGCCGATGATTGCGTTGCTTGTTCGAGTGCTTTTTGTAGTCGATCTGGAAGTTTTTTGCCTCGCCTGTTTGCCCTTCGCAATATCCCCTGGCAAGCTTTTGCTGACAGGTAGTAACGGGTTGGAACTTCGGCTGGCGAGGACAGGATCGAAGATAGCGATGACGAACACACGCCTTCGTCGTTGGGGAACTCCGAAGTATTGTGCGTCCAACACACTCCATTCGATTGCCAACGCCCCTGCTTCAGCCATTTCGTCGAGGATGACCCCGAAGTCAGCACCTCGGTTGGAACTGAGTGCGCCGACGACGTTCTCCCAAATAGAGATTCTTGGATATTGTCCATTGCTTTCCTCCTGTAATTCTTTGATGATTCTGATTCCTTCGTAAAATAATCCTGATCGTTTGCCTTCTAAACCAGTTCGGTTTGTGTTTGCTCCAGAGAGGTCTTGACATGGTGAACCCCATGCAACAACATCAATGACAGGTGCGTGAGCGAGAATGTGTTTGCCTGTCAGCGTTGATACATCATTCCATTTGGGGACATCTGGCCAATGCTTGTGCAGAATTGTGTTGGCATGTTTGTCCCATTCGCATTGGAACACTGTTTCCATACCTGCGTTCTCTAAACCCATATCAAATCCACCGACACCACTGAAGAGACTGAGAACTTTCATGCGATGCTCATTGCGTCATCAAGCCAGTTGTGCCATATCTCTGCTGGATGGAATCCAAGTCGGATTGCATACATGTCTGCTTGATATTCGTAGAGTGTTTTGCCTACAGTGCGCCATCTGACAACACATGATCGGCTGATGCCAAGCATGTCACCTATCTGCTGATCGTTGGTGCCTGGTGTGAATGTGTTCAGCAAGTTGACTGCTGGGTATCTGTGCTGTTTGGGTTGTGTTGCCATTCATGCCTCCTTAGGGCTTGGGTTACATTCCTTCTGTTAACGATTTTGCTATCCGATACTGTTCAGCTGAGGTGGCTGATACGAGTAGTCCGAGCGTAGTAGATGAGGTCTGCCTGTTCAGGGTTGTTATCCAAAACGACTGAGAACCATCAATTCGCTCGACAGTTGCCACGACGACATAGGCCGTGCAGAGTCCGTCTGCTGCTGCTTCAATGAACTCTGCAACAGGGTCTTCAATCATCATTGTTGTTCATCCTCCATGAAGCATCCACAGCTACCCCAGTCGTTCTTGTCAAACATGGTCGGCTGATCTTCTAGTCGTTCTCTAAATCGTCGCAATGTCAATGGGTACACCTTCCCTTGGATGGTTTCTTTCAGCATGGCGACATCTTTGGATAGCAGTTGTCTGCTCTTCTCCTCTTCGGATTCCCATTCAATGAACCTTGGTCGGTTCCAGTCCAGCAACATCTTCCATGCAGCTTGACCACCTCGAACACAGGCACCACCACAGTTGGCATGGCTGAATCCGACTGAGTATAAACGGGGGGGGTGATGCCCATTGCACGATATTTGTCTAGCAGTGCAGGTTTCTCTGTGTATGGTTCACGCATTAGTGGCGAATCAATTTTGTATGGGAGCCACAGTGGTTCTGCACGATGATGCCGGTGAGGTTCTGTCCAATCAAATCCTAGGTAGATGATTGAGTCTGCTGGGTCGCAGTTGTGTTTGATCCATTTGTTGAGTGCGTCTCGTTTGAGGATTTGGCTGCACACTGCCATTCGGTCTGATGGTACGACTTTGCGATCACGTCCAACTTGCATTGGTGTGCGTCCGTCCCGAATGATTATCCATTCCCAGCGTGGCGATAGGTAGTTAACTACTTCTTTGGCGAATCGCCAGTTGTCTTCGTCTTCGACCATTGTGTCTGCTGTGAGTAGGACGAGTCTGTCTTCGTCTTTGGCTATCTCTTGGACTCGGACTGCGACTTCTGCTGAGCCAATACCAGTCGAGAATTGAACGCAATGGATCATTCGGTTCCCTCAATGATGGTGAGGTCAACTTGTGAGTAGTGGATGAGTCTGCCGTCTCTACCTAACCCAACCCAGGTGGGTGCGTCAGAGTCGCACAAGCATCCTGTGGTGCGTTGGGTGTCTAGTTTGACTACGCCTTTGCAAGCGTTGCAGCGTACTTGGATGATCATTGTTCGTCTGCTTGCCAAGGTTGGATGTCTTCTTCTGGGACATCGGTGGCGATCATGATGTTCATGGCTGTGTAGCGCACATCGTAGAGTGTGCCTTCGGCACCGACGAGTACTGATTCGATGACTCCTGATTGGTCGTCCAAGATTACTTTGTCACCAACATTGAACTGTGTCATTGTGTGTCCATTCGTAGTGCGTGTAGTTCACCTGACATTGCTGCCAGTGTGGTTTCTAGGGTTTGGATGTGGGAGTTGAGTTTTGCTACTTCAACACAGAGTTCTGCTATCTCGATCTGGGCTTTACGTGCAGCCAACTGCTCTAATGCTGTTTCGCTGATCAGCTCTGCAATACGGAAGTCCTGACCTTTGATGTGCAGGTCGTAGTCGGACATTCCCATTACAGTTCTGCGCCTTGGGCTAGGTAGACACGGAGGCGTGAGATGTCTGAGTGGGCTTGGACGAGTGTGGTTCGACATGCTTCTAGTTCGGTCATGAGGCTGTTGCCTGCGTCTCGTAGGTTGTCTCGGTCTTCGGTGACGAGTTCTAGTGCAGCTGAGAGTTCGGAAACTCGTTGTTCTAGTTCGGCTATCAGGTTCACGGTGTCTGGTGTCATTTTGGTTTGCTCCTTTTGGCTAGTTCGGTTTTGAGTGCTTCTAATGTGGCGAAGAATCGATCTTGGTCTGCGACCCCGATGACCATCTTCTCCAAGAATTGAATTGCGTTTGCTAAATCTTGCTTTGTCATATTGCTCCTGGTGGTACTGAATTGCTGGGTGGGGTTCAACGGTTCGGGGGAACGACTCCCCACCCAGCAAATCTGTTGTCATCGACTGTGGGTTACCACATCGCTGCTGATTCATCGGTTGTACCTGGCTCAACTTTGGCCTTGTACAACTTTGGTGCATTAAATCCTTTCGTTTTTTTCTCACCATCACCTGTGTATTTGACGGTGAGGTTGGTGCCAACCATTGCTGTCACGCCAGCAGCTGTGGCTGCTTCACGGATTGTTTTGACCATTGCGCCTCTAGCCCAAAGGTTGCCAATTTCGGTGCCGGTGTTGATCGTGAACACGAACACGTATCGCACGTCTCCGTTGTCCCAAGTTTTCGTGTTGCCTTGTGGGTCACGATCTTCCAACTTCTTAACCTCAAGCACTTTGCCCGTGTGGGTGTCGCCTGGTGTCTCGAACTTGAGCGCAGGATACTTTGATCCTCCGTCTTGTAGGAATATGTCTGTCATTGCCTAACCTCCTGAACACGGAATGTGTTCTGTTCTGGGATGTATTGGATTGTCACTTGGTCAGCTGTGATGCCGTAACAGATTTGAGCGAACTGCTCAGCCTGTTGGGCGTTCAGATGACCTAGTGCTTCGCCTGCCTTTAGGTATTCCTGCTTGGTGATGTGGGAGCAGATGCCCTTCACCAAGTCTCTGTCAAACTGTCCGTCTTGCATAAGAAGCAGGATGCCTCTTGCAATCTCGAATCGTCTGTGAGATTTGTTTGCACTCAAATTGATGTTCCGTTTGGCTGACTGGGCATCAATTAGCAAGGTTGCGTATTCGTTGCGTCGTTCATGATCAAGCGACTGGATTTGTGTCTTGATGTAGTTGATCGCTTGGATGTCTTCGTTGGTGACATCGTAGGCACGACCTTCGATTGGGTCGGTCATCCTGGGTACGCATCCTTCGGGTTGTCGAAGCCTGCGATGTTGCGTTTCTTCGGCTTCGGGGTTGTTGGATCGGGTTCAAAGAACGGTGCCGAATGTTCAGCCTCAACCAACTCGATGACTCGGATCAACGCATCAAAGTGTTCGTTGGTGCATTGGTCAAAGTGTGGCACTCCTTGTGGCCATGACAACACCAGCATCTTCTGTGCCGGAACTGTGAGGGCTTGGATTCGTGCTTTCATCCATCCTGCACGGGCTGTCAACGACTTGGTTGTTTCAACAACTTTGGTTGGTACGGCTTTGGGTGGGGTTGGTGTTCTCGGTTTGTCTGAGAATGTGTACGGCTTAAATAGGTCTTTGCGTTTGCGCCATTCACGGGTTGCGAATGATTGTTTGGCTGCTTCCCATCCTGCTACCAAGTTGACTTCGTGGAAGGCAACTGTTGCGTCGCCTGCTGGTAGGTGGCAGATGATGCCAACGGTCTTGTCGATGGCAGGCATCGGCAGGCGTTCGCCTGTTTTCCAGTTGTACATCCAGTCAGCGTTGGCATACATGGCGAGTTGCACTGCGATGTTGCCGTAGGAGTACGACAAGTCTGTGCCTGTTTTCAAGTCGAAGATGACCAGACGACCATCCATCAGGGTGACGATTCGGTCTGCTGTACCTGCGTATTCCAACTCGTCGTTGATGAGTAGAACTTCAATGAACTCGTCGTGCATTTTGATTCCGTAAGCTGCAATACCTGCAACATAGGCATCAATGTCGGCTTGTAATCCAGGCAGGATCGCAGGCTTGAGTCCGAGGTCTATCTGCTCGGTGATGGCGTGAAGCGCAGTGCCAAGGTTGGCACGGCTGTATCCACCTGATGCTTCAACACAATCGTTGGCAATCTTGTTCAGTCGAGTGCGATCATCTATTGCAGTTGATGCTTGTGCGAGGAGGTCTGGTCGTTGAACCAAACCTGTGATGGCCATACGGACTTTCCAATCAGCAAGTGATGCTGTGTCGTCAAGTGTTTTGGCAATCGTTGTGACACGGGTGTATCCACGTGCTTTGCCTTCGGGTTGTTGGACGAGGTACCGTCCCCAACGATCCTTGGGTGCTTCTTCAGTTAAGAATTGATCGGACATTGCAGGGCTCCTTGTTGTTTGGGAATTATTGGAAGTGTGACTGTAGCACCTGTTATCGGTGCCGATGAGGATATTGCTCTAAGGGTGTAACAGGGTTGTTTGGTTGGTCTAATTCAAGTAGTAGTTGCGCCCATACTGAGGCAGGCATGACGGCATACCAGTCGTTGACATCGGTGCTTCCACGCCGTTTGACAATGACAGTTCCCGTCCAAGCTTTAGCGTTCTCCATCTCAACAGCCAACTCACGAAGGTAGCCAGGCAGATCAATTCGCTTCTCATTCTTGACTTCGATGCAAACCCCAGGCATACCGTCGATGTCGCCTCGGTCATCTGTCCAACCGGCACGACTGCGCTCTGCACCCGTCCAACCAAGTTTGTTGAGCCACTTAGCCACAGCCAACTCAGCCGAAGAACCTTTGCGCTTCTGAGGTGATGTCATGACAACACCCTAATGTTCTTACGTAAAGAACGCCTGATGCGCTCACGCTCATTCGTTGATGTCCCAGCCCAAATGCCTTGGTCATCGTTCTTCATTGCGAACGCCAAGCATTCACGCCGAACAGGGCAGGTGCCACAAATAACTTTTGCTGCACGAACATAGATGCTGTTGCCTTCGTTGAAGAACAGTTCTGTTTGCCCTTTGCATTTGGCTTGAATCATCCATTGTGGTTGTGTTGGTCTGAAGACATGTGCGCCTTCAGACCAACTTTCAACTACATGAACCTCAGTCATTGCGCCATGTTGGGTGCAGTTTTCTTGCCCGTTGCATCGCACGATTGAATCGTTTAGCTGCACGATGCTCACGACTAACCAACAAGTGAACTTTGATTAGAAGGATCACGTTGATGATCACCCATATAGTCCATGCTCGTTGTGTAGGTTCGCCTTGTGCTGGCTGGTTGATGTCTTCTCCACCTGGTAACAAGAAGAACATCCATCCAATCAATGTGAATGCGATTATCCAGCCTGCCTTATTTCTGTCTGTCATTGGTTCCATTATGTCGCCCTCCTTTGGGTCATCTTCGACTGTAGAACAATGCTGTTGCATGATGGTGGATACTCACCAACCACCCTCGGGTACCGTCCAAGGCGACCATCCAGCAATCTTGTACAAAACAAGTCCTGCACGAAGATTGGTCAACGCATCCAGCAGAGGTTCTTGGGTGCAAGCGATCTTCGCCAAGCAAACAGCAGCCCATTTGTTTCGGCTGAGGTTGTAATTCACTCCGTTGATTTGAAGCAGACCAGAATCGGACGCATGGTTTGAGCCATCGTGACCTGTCACTTCACAGTTCTTGTTCACGATGTCTCCCCCCTTTCGATAGGGACATGCCCCTGATTCACGTAGGACAATCATGCCTAATTTGCGCCAAGTTTTTTTAGGCCATCCTGCTTGCTGTGCAAGTTGTGGCAACCAAGAGATGTCACCATGTTGGAACTTGATCGTCGGCTGGGATTCTTTGGGTATCACTTGGGTTCGGGTGACGGAAGGGCTGTGGGTGGGTTCGGGGGCTTGGACTGCGTGTGCTGTTCCGATGCCTATGGCGAGGGTGAGTGTGGTGACAATGGTTGCTGTGATGCGTCTCATGGTCTGTCCGATCTTCGCAGGTGAGTGGATATATGACCTCACCCCAAGGAGGAAGGGTGAGGGGCTGTTCTGCGACCAATGGGTGCGAACGAGCCAATACCCACCCTAGTCGGTGGGTGGGTATTGTGTCTTGTAGTACAGGTCTAATGCCTGTTTGACAATGTTTGCTGTTGATGTGTCGTATCGGGTTGCTTCGACTTTGAGCCAATCAATGGTGTCTTGTGGCAGGCGTATGGTGAGGGTTGGGTACTTGGTCATTGTAATCACTCTCCCATTGATTCAATGAACTCAAGGCACATCTGCTGATCTACCCTTAGTTGCTGTACGAGTTCTTTCAGGGTGTTGATTGATTCTGGATATTCAAATCCATAGTCTGATTCAATCTTTCTTAGTGCATCAATGGCAGTCCATATGCCATTCCTAGCCGTGAGGTAATGGCGTTCTAGTTCTCGCCGTTCTGCTTCTATTTCAAAGTCATCAGTGTCCATGATGCGCCACTTGGTCATTGGTGTGGTGTTCATCGTCCACCTCGGCACTCTTCACAGATGGTTCCACCATCACAGAACTCAACGCTGATTTCTAGGATTTCTGTCTTGGTCATTTTCTCCCAAACGGTCATACCTGTTTGGATTCTTTTTGCTGTTGGTCGTTCGGCAAGAACATATCGTCCTTCAAATCCAAGATGGTCATCGCATACACAACGACCTCCAAGGTCAACCCATATTCTTTTGCTTGCTACTTTCATAATGTCCCTCCTTGTGAGACTCGGTAGGTGGTTTCTGCCGATGACTTAACCATAGGGGCATTGTGAGACAATTACAAGCATTGTTTTGGCTTTATAAAACCCCTATTTCATTAGGGTTTCAGGGGTGCAAATTGCGATATGGCGCACCATAGCCACAGGAATGTGCAAAACATGGTCAATATCGTCTTCCATAGTTCGTGACTGGTAGATGGTGATGTGGTCAGGCTTACCCCCATCGCAGGTCGCCAACAGGAACCCACACGTATAGACAAGCATCTCATCCTTGTCGAGTGAATCAATCGGTGTCCAAGTTGCTACACCAGAATGGGCATCAGCCCACGTCACCAACACCATCGGCTTACTCATCACTTACCTCCAGCAAAGTAATCAACACCACGCCATCTTGCCCAACCGTTGCTGATAGCAACCTGCTCATACACAAACTTGCCGTCACCAGGCTCATAGTCGATGACTGCGATACCTGTCTGCCAATCCTCTGATCGATACAACGGACGGCCATCAGTGTCGGTTGCTCCTCTAGTGCTTGGCACAGCTCCGTCGGTTCGGGCTAAGCAACCTGGTGATGCAGCCATAATTGTTTGCGCACCATCGTGATAGTCCCTAGTTCGTTCAGCCCATTCACGCCGGTGAATATGACCAAAGATGACTGACACCTTCTCGGATGACAGATACTTGTGCGCTGTTGACCCACCAGATGCCACCTTGTCGCCATGAATGACCTTCAGATTGTTGTTGATCCAATGCGCACCCGTTGGGTATCCAGGCAGATACTCCACCTCAAACTCATCAAGACGGCACAGATACGGCACCGACATCACAGGCCACTCACTAGGGATGTTGCCACGTCGAAGCCCGAACGCAGCTGTGGCTGAGTCAAGAATGAAGTTGCCGAGCCGTTCCTCATGGTTGCCTGCGATCCATGTGATCGTGGCTTGGGGTGCGAGTTTGCGTAGCTGTGCGCACAGTTCTGTCGCACGATCTATCGCAGCTTGTGTCGTTCGGGCGAACGCTGGGGTGTACCGATATTTGCCGAACTCGCACAGGTCAAGGTTGTCGCCAACCAGCACGATCTGTGCAGGCTTGGATGCTTTGATGATGTGCATAGCAACCTCGATGGCTTGCTCATCGTGGATTGGTTCTAGGTTCCCTCCGTGTTGATGGAAGTAGCCGAGTTGCATGTCAGGCAGAATCACAGCCGTCTGGTATTCACCTTGTCGGATTGGTTTGGGGTTGAGGGTGGGGACTGTGTACCGTTTGCCTGGTTGTATGACTGGCCATGCTGGTGCGCCTGCTTGGCGTAAGTCGTCAGCGAGTGACATTGTTGTCTCGATGTCGGGTGATTACCGATGGAGACATTTTGAATCCACGTTTCTTCAGGGCATGCACGATTTGCATGGGTCTGATCGTGGGGTCTGCCATTGCTTCGCGTAGGTCTTTGCCATCTTCGGCAGAGAGTTGAGCAACTATCTCATCGAGCTTTGATGTTCCTCTTAGGCTTTGCGACTTTATTTCCTGCAATAGTTTCGCCATTGGTAGTCCCCTTGAGATGCCAGTCGATGTGTGAATCCAACTTAGTACCAATGTTCGTCACATTTCCACTAAGCACATCTAAAGCATCCACAACCTTTGCATGGTCTTGCGTGTTTTCGTTACGCATCACCACCATCAGCGTTGTCATAACCCCACCCACAGCCGTCACCAACGCTGCGACAACAATGCCCCAATCCATTATGCGGCAGGCTTCGGGTTGGCAGTCTCGTAGTCGAGGACGGCTTGGTTCGGTGTTGAATCAGTCCAACGCAAGTGCCAAGGCTCGGCACCTGGCATGTCAACAACTTCGTGACTGAACCCGAAGCGTTGCTCATTCTCCAGCAACCATGCCAAGACTTTGCCTGATGCGTTGGCGACATCGACTGCAATACCAAGCATGTGACGTGAACACTTCGCAGGATCATCCACAGGTGACGCAAGTACAGCCATGCCCTTCTTCAGATACCACTTCTTGCCCTCATAGGTTCGGGTCTGTGCGCCCTCAATCGGCTCCACCTGGAACCGTTGCAAGAACCCAGCCTTCTGTGTAGCGATACTTCGATACGTGTCGGTATATTTCAGATTGATACCAGCCTCAGCCTTAGCAGCATGCCTCATCGCTTCCCAAGCCCGAGCAGCACAATGATGCAACTGCCCAACACCACCACTGACAGGTCGCAGCATTGTCAGCGACACCTCAGAAGGTTTCTTGCCTTTTAGGTGGTCGCACCATTTGATAGGCACCACAGGCCAAGGCATCTTGGTCATAGAGTTACTTCTTCTTTGCGCCGAATGCGTCGTTGATTTCATCCATTGTTAGGTTGCCATCAAGCGATGATTGTGCGAGCTTCTGTACAACGGTTGCACAAGCTGCGAAACCAGCCAAAACAGCCGACTTCCAAATCTGTAGTTCAGGCGCAATAACAGCCGAACCACCAACGATTGCGAGTGCCGACGACAGGAACACGGCCACGATACGACCTGCGACATCTTGGAACTTCTTCATGAGTTATCTTCTTTCTTGGTGAGTGCGCCGATCAAGTGCAGAACTAATGCCCCAACAGTGAGCCAGATCACGACCCGTTGGATAGCCCCAGACAACGTGAGAATGGTGGTGACAGAAGCAGCGATTGTCCACAGCAACGCATGGAACTCACCCCACAACTTCATCATCGATTCCTTCGGATTGGTGCAGGGGCTGACACCAAGAATACAGCACCCAAGGCAATCAGCGCACGTCGAGTTTTGATTGGCACAGTCTGATTCGTCATCACATAATCATCAGCGAAACCTTCAAACAGATTCAACACAGCCTCAAACGCTTTACGCACTTTGGTTGGTGCTTCTTGTACAGCAGCCACCAACTCGGTTGCCTGCTCGGTGGTCAACTCCTCGACTGCAACCTGCTCAAATACTTGTTCGGCTTCAGCATTGGTCAACACTTCCAGCACTGCCGGTTCGGATGCAACGGAGACGGCTTGGTCAGGTGTGAGGTCGAAAGCGAGCAGCTCTGTGATGATGGCTTGAACTTGGGCTGGGGTTGCCTGGTCTATGTCGGCTAGGGCTTCGACTACGGCTTGATCGCTGATGGGTGGCAATGGTGCGTCAGGTTCAGGTGCGCTCGTCTGGGGGGCTTGTGGTGGTTCTGGGAGGGTGGTTTGGGGTGGGGGCAGGGTCGTTGTTGGAGGTGTCGTAGTGGTCGAGGGGTTTGTAGCAGGAACAGTTGTTGGTGCGACAGTCGTAGAAGTTGTTGTGGTTTTTAATGTTGTCTCCGTTGTTGTGGTTTCAGGGATGGTGGTATCTGGAATGGTGGTGGTTTCAGGCACCGTTGTTTCAGCGATTGTAGTAGTCGTAGTGGTGGTAGTCGTTTCAGGGATGGTCGTTTCAGGGATGGTCGTTTCAGGGATGGTCGTTTCAGGGATGGTCGTTTCAGGGATGGTCGTTTCAGGGATAGTTGTTTCAGGGATAGTGGTAGTAGTCGTAGTGGTAGTCGTAGTGGTGGTAGTTGTTTCAGGGATGGTGGTAGTCGTAGTGGTAGTAGTTGTGGGTGCAACGAGCGTTGTGGTGAATGCACCGTCAGGAACCATCTCCCAGCCTTGGCCATCAATGTTCCACGCAAGAAGTATGCATGTTCCACCACCGTTTTCGTACATCCAAAGATCGAGTGGCTGACTGCCTGCAACAATGTCTATCTGCCCTGACTCCATCCAAGTGCAACCCTGATCAGACCAGTTGCCCCATTCATTGCCACCGATACTGATGGTGCCACCGTCATCGGAAGCCAACCAAAACTCAATGGTTTGATGCTCTGGGATCGTGATGAACCCTGTCATGTGAACCATGAACAAGTCATCGGTGCAGTTCTGATACGGCTCACCGTCGTAGCTTCGATTGATGTTGTTCTCAATCTCATAACCACAAATCGGATACACACTGTCAGACCTGACAGGAGGAATCTCGTCGATGGTGTAGTAGCTGGTGTTCAGCCCAGGAACAGGTTCAGCAGAAACAGGTGAAACAAACGACCAAGCTGTAGCCAACAACGCTGGCGCAACAATCAACCAACGAGAAGTACGCACATTATTTAGCCCAACAATAGTTTGGCTTCGTCAGCAGTTATTCCAAGTTTGCTGAGCACAACTTGTTTAGCAGCTTCTTCAATCAAATAAATGGCATTGCGTTTTTCTAAAACTTTTTCATCAATCTCTTCATGAGTAAGTATTTCGTCGCCATCTTTCCAACCAATGTATTCCAAGGCAATACGGAGTTCATCACGGTTCATCATGCTGGGCCGATGTCCTCTACCCAGAAGTCAAGTGGGCTGTAAATAGTTCCTGTACCTGCACCACATTTGGCGCGTATTTTTCTTGTCACTGTTCCTGCGCTTTCAGTAGAAATATAGGTTAAAAGTTGATAAGTGTAATTACCGCCACCAGGTACATAAAGGTTGATTTGACCTTTAATGTTGTTGCTTGAATCAGTAACATAAGTTTCTAGTGTGCCAGCTGCTGTTGAGTTGGAAGCGTAAGCAACAAAAGTGTATTTGTAGTAACGGTTGGCAACTGCTGTAAATGACAAAGATAATCCAATGTCTCCGACTACTGTTGTGAGTCCTCCGTTTGTTCCGAGTGTTGCAAAAGCCATAATGCCACGAGGAAGACGGTTCTGCTGCGCAGCAGTAAGAACTGCCCCAACTGTGAAATCGGTGTTCGGATTGATCGCCATAATGCTCCTATTGTAGTCCGTAATCGGGGTTATCAAGGTTGGATGTATCCAGCACAAAGGCTAGCCGAATCTGACCCAACCCAACCGTCACATCATGCCGAATGGGGTTGATGCTGTGGCGAATAGATTCGACAACCACGTTCTGTGAAACCGTAGAAGGCGAACCAACATTGAATGTCTTTGACACCGACACCAAATCACCAATCTCCAACCCAGCCACAACCTCCTGCTGTGCAGCCGTCAACGCATTCAACAACACAGTGAACCCCGAGAAGTTCACTGTCGGATTCTCAAACTTAGACACCAAAAAATTGGCTAACGCCTGATCAGCAACACCATCATCAACCAACGGCAAATCAGTTAACGACACAGTTTTGATCCCATACTCACCTTGAGACGCAGTGCCATTAGCAACCGCAACATCAACCCCACCAGCAACCGAAACAGTCACACGATTCAACACCGTCTCAGCACCATACTCATTTGTCAAAGACTGAATAGGCAACCCAGCCGTACCACCAAAGTTTGCAACAGCAGAACCAGACGCAGCACCAACCCGAGCATCAAAGTTCAACAACCCAGAACGACCAACAAACAAACGCCCACCCTCAGCCACAGCCAGATCATTCAACGCCTGCAACACATTCGTCCCATCGTCATACGGGAAATCACCACAAGTTGCCACACCTGTCTCAATGCTTCGCAGAGCTGTCGAGAACGAAACTTCGTTGAGATTGAGGATGGCGTTCACCCGTGCCGAAGTTAATTGTTCAGATGGGGTGAACGCTTCAAATGTGGCTTGACCTAGTTGACCGAGCGCATCAGTTGACATGATCGTTGCTGTTGACAGGTTTGGATCGGCATAGTCAATGTTTAAGTCGTACACAAACCCTGAGAACATTGCTTGCGTACCGGCAGTTCCTCCGTACACCTCAAACTTGCGACGTGGTGCGATACCCACAGTGCCACCGGAATACCATGCCGAGGAAGTATTTAGTGGATCAAAGTATCGATCTGCTGCACGATCATCAGCAACAATCGTGCAACTCGATGAAGGAAACGAATCAAGTTGACTAGAACGACCACGATTGATATTGATGTTCGTCACATACTGTGTGATGTCCACAAAATCTGTGGAACCATCCAACACAGCGAACCCATCCATCTCCGAAGTATCAAGCACAAAAGCGTTGGCAATAAACCCCACATCCAACAACACCTTGTACGTTGAACCCCACTTCGCCGCCTTAGCCATTAGCGAACTCCCACAAAACCGCCAAAAGTATTGCCACCATTAAGCCTTCCAAAGTCAACCAACAAATCATTAATCTCTTGAGCCACAATCCCTGGAGAACTAACCAAACCAGCGTTCACATTTACAACAAAACCACCACCACCTTGCTCGGGACGACCAGTGAACCCAGCGTTACCAGTCACAGTTCCAGGAATCGTATTAGCAGAACCAGCCATCGGATTATTCAAATTAAAATTGCCAGTAATTTTTGGATACAATGCAGCGATCTTCCCAGCAGCCTCAATCGCAGCCGCATATCTGTCTAACGCCTCAGCCTCACGATCAATCGCATCAGCCGCAGCATCAGACGCAGCAGCCTGATCCACCTTCGCATCCTTCAACTGTTCAGTCAAAGTTTTGTAAGTCTCCGAATCTGGCAACGCACCAAAGATCGCTTCATTCAACAAACCCTGTTTCTTATTCAACCCATCAGTCGCCTCAGCCTGTACATCCACAGCATCAGCACTTGACAACTTCGCCTCAGCCAACAAAATCTCAGCATCACGAATCTCTTGAGGTGTGGAACCTGTCATCAAACGAAGATCAGACAACTCCTTCTCTGCATCAGTAACACCAAACACAGCCTGTTCAACATCAAACTTTGCGTTAGCCAAATTAGTTTCAGCCGCCAACAACTCTTCTGGCGTTGATCGAGCACGACGACGAACACGTGCCAATTCTTTCTCAGCATCAGCAACAGCCTGAACACTTGCGGCTTGATTCTGTTTAGCCTTAGCAACACCAATCTCCCCTTCACGAATATCCCTAGGATCAGCACCCTTCTTAGCCCTCACATCAGCCAAGTTCTTTTCTGCATCCGTAACAGCTTGAATGGACTTTTCTACACCAAGATTGGCACGATCCAATCCACGCTGAGCCTGATCCAAATCCTTTGAAGCATCCTTAGCCTGTTTTGAATCAGCACCAAACCCAGCCACCGCAGCATCCAACGCAGCCTGAGAATCAATCACACCCTGGTTAGCATCCACCAACGACTGAGCAGCCTTCACCGAATCCTTCTGCGCATTAGTGTACGACTTCTGTGCAGAGTTGGATGTCTTCAACGCATCCGTGTATTCCTTCAACTTCTCTGTCGCAGTCTTCACAGCCTTAGCCACACCGCCACCCCCGTCAAACGTATCTGATGTGATCTTGCCAGTCTTGTTGAACATTCGCTCTGCTTGATCGGCAGTTATCAACTCAGTTTTGAAGTTGTTGATTGGTACAGCAATTTTGTCAAACGAAGCTCTAAGTTTGTCAATATCGATTGCTGTTCCTGTCAAGGCTTTGAATGCGTCCTTGGCTGCTTGACCTGCTGAGAATGGTGCCTCAGCAGTGGCCTTAGCAAAATAGTAAGCCTTGTATAAAACATTGACTAATTGCGCACCAGCAATAGTCATGTTTTTGAACGCTGCAACAACCGATGTTCCGGCACTGCCAGATTCAAAGATCAGTTGCTGGAACCCTGCAATCAAACCGTCTTCACCAATAACAGTGGTGATTCGTTGAACAGCAGGAGCAACTTTGTCCACTAGGAACTTTGCGAACTGATCCAAGTATGGGAGCAAGGCTGCACCAATCGTTTCAACAATCTCACCGAACTGTCCTCTTATGATTTTTAATCTGCCACCAAATGTGTTAGCAGCAGTCGCAGCCGCACCACCAAAGGTCGCAGTCAACGACTCCAACACCGCCTGGAAGTCTTTGGACTTGACCACATTCTCATCGATTGGCACACCCAACTTCTTCAACGCTGTGAAGTTGCCCAAACTGGCCTTGCCCAAACTTATGCTCACAGCCGTCAAGTCGTTTCCTGTGGCTGCTGCAATATCTTGTGACAAACTCAGCAGACCTGTTGCTTTGTTGTAGTCACCAGTTGCGCGAGTCAACCCACTCAACGCTGCTCGAAGGTTCGTATCAGACTCACCAGTCAACAGTTGTTGAGTGGCAATCAATCGTTCTGTGGATTCAATCAACTGATCACTAGCACCAAAAGTCGTGCGCAACTGTTTAGCCAACAATGCCTGTGACTTCTCATCTTCCATTGCAGCCTGAACTGCTTTTGTGGCGAATGCACTCACAGCACCGAACGCAGCTGCACCAGCAATCGCCATTGTTTTGAATGAGGGCAACAAACTAGACACCTGGGTCTTCAACCCACCCATGCCATCGTTGACTTGTTTAATGCCCTTCTTGTATTGATCAGCGTCAGCAAGGAACCGAACAACAAAGGTACGTGCGCCAGCCATACGCCAATTCTAGATGACATCCTCACAAGCCGAGCGCAAGGCACGGAAGTCAGCCAACACAGCAGACCACAATGCTTTACCTTCAAGACCGTCATACTTCGTTAATACTTTGCCTGCATCCCACCACGCATCATTCATCTCAACACCAACAGTGCGCTTGCGTCGAGGTTGAGCAGACTGACGTGGTGACGCTGGTGTTGGGTTGCGTGCAGGTTCGTATTGGAAGTTGGTGTCAATGAACTTTCCTGATTGTTCGTGGAACTCCCAAGGTTGATCTGGTGCATGTTGTGGAAGGTAGAAGATACGTGCAGCATCCTTGGTTGCAGGGTCACCAACAAGATTGAGTCGTTCATGCAACTCAGCCCACACAGCACGCCACAGCCCTGCCGGTACACGCTCAGCCAACGGCAAAACTAAGTGATAGTGAGGGTCATCTAGTCGATGCGAATAGGTGGAGTAGGCGAGATACTCGTAGCCGTCGAGGTTGGCGTTGGCAAATGATTCACCGTCCATGTCAACGACCAACGCTTCAATAAACCTGATCGCAGTATTACCGCGAGTCCTACCCTGGTAGTACTCAACAGGTGACCACAACGCACCATCAGACTTGTGTGAGTTCTCCTCATGGTGCATCAGGCGTTCCTTGAGGTCATCCCAATTTGAGGCGAACGGCTTCGGCTGAACAGACTTGACCGAATCAAAATAGACAACCATGAACGCCTCCCTATCTACAGGGTAGCGAACCCACAGCCAAAGTCAACGATCTTTCAGATTGTCCAACACCCTGTCAATAGCGTTCAAATACTCCTTGGCGATGTTGTCCTTATTCTTGCGCACAGTAGGCCAAAAGAAGTACCCAGACTTCCCACGATGCCGGAGGAACTGTGTCGTCCTGCCCCCACCCTTACGCCCCATCTCAGTACCAGCGCGAGACTTAGCCCCAGCCGTCGTCCGATTGGATGAGCCATGTTTGCCACCACCGAACTCGGCACCGAAGAACACATCGCCCCTGGTCACCTTGGTCTTGCGACTTCGGTTCGGCTTCGACTTAGATACGAACCCAGACTTCTCCTGCAACTTGATTGTCGGGATGCGGTCACGTTGCGCCCTCATGCCCTTCATCACTTCCAACGCCTGACGATTACGGGTCACCGATGCAGCCTCGAAGGTTGCTGCGACAACAAGCAGCTCTGCTACGCCTTGACTTGCGATTCGTGCTTCTTTGTTGAAGTCAGGATATGTCTTGGCAAGATCGCGAAGGAAGTCTGCAAGACCGTCAATCTGTATTGGGGCATCTCCTGCATTGAATGATCCTGCTCGACCTGCCATGCTTCGATACTACTTGCCTAAATGAATTGCTCTCCAACGAAGGTACGCCAACATTGTGAACAGCATTCGTGGTTCTTCTGTCAGCAACACTGATGGTGCAATTCCTGTCTCGCAAGCGAGATACGAAATTACCCAGTGGGCTGACTGGTCTCCAAAGGGACGATCACTGCGTCTGCGCTGTCTCCCACTTCGAGTGCGTCAATCTCATTGCACCAAGAATCAAAGTCCAAACCTGTCTTCTTCATTCGGTGTTCTGCATGCCATCCAAGGTATGCAAGATCAGTCAATGTGAGTTCGGCTTCAAACTTGGCGACACTGCGATTGTATTTATTTTCAAACGCAATGAAGTCAGGGAACGCAGCCATGATGGTGCGTTGCTTGCCATCTAATGCACTAGTCAAACTGAGTGCGATTTTCATTATTTACCTCCGCAGGTAAGGGTTGGGATTATTTGAACTACGCGCCAGTACCTGTCTTGGTGATTGCACCAGAGATTGGGAAACTGATTGACATGGTTGCGAGGTCACCGATAGCACCCTTGACCATCTCATGCGAAGTCGGCAGAACCGAGAAGGCGTACTGAGGATTCGTGGACGAAGCAGCAGCAGTACCGTTTGGCTTCACTGTCATCGGTACAGCAGTACCAGCAGTGAACGCATCGAAGAACAACTTCTCAATCGTTGGGTAGTCCTGTTGCAATTCCAATGTGACCGAGTTGTCGATCAAGCCTTGGATGCGCGTCACGGCTGACGAACCCATCGCAGTTGTGACAACTTCAGCCGCACTTGATGCAAGCGTGATTGACGTGACATACGCTGAGATGTCAGTTGCAGCAGTGCCGTAGGTGACTGCGACGTTTGTGAGTACTTGCTTTGCCATGAGTATTCTCCTGCCTATCGGCGTTCGAGTTGATGTCTGCTCGGCTGAGCCGATGCGATAACACTACACGCCACAAGCATCCAACGGCAAGGGGTCAGGCGTACACCGTGACAACGAAGTCAATCGCCAAATAAGTAGCATCATTCGCTTCAAGAGTAGAGATGTTGTTTGCTGACTCAACAATCAAATCCTGCACCACACCACCCAAAGTCCGATCTGACTCAATCGCCTGACGAATCGAGGTAGCACCCTTATATGACAGGTAGCCATCCAACAGATTTTGTGCAGTGCGCTCAGCAGCACGACCCACCACAACGCTGATCGTGAACTGGTGAGTAATCAAACCCCCACCCATAGCCCCGTTGTATTGAATTGAATCCAGCAACGGCCAAGCGAACGGGGTGTTCACATTGTCAGGCTGATAGGCGTAAGCCCTAAGCCCTGACACGGTTGCCAGGTTCGCAGCCAGACCAGCCTTGATCTGGGAGACGGTAGTGGTTGAACTCATGCGAATAGACGCATGCGTCGGTACGGCTCGACGAGCTGTGCCACGTCAGGGTCAAGCGCACGGCTCACCCTTATCGCGCCCATATCGCCGAATCCGGCCACGCCGAGTGGCGAATCGTATCTCTTAAAAAGTCTTGATGCCTGAATGATCGTTGCCTGCGTGACCGGCTCAGGGACATACGGCCAACCGAAGTTTGCTGTCACCTTCACCAACGCTTGCGAACCATAGTTGGCATTCACAGTTGGGAACAGGTAGTCACCTACTGCACGAATCTTGTCGTATGCCCAAGTGATGCCATCAAGATCACCGTTCAACGGTTCCAACTGATAATCGGTCACAGCCCAAGTTGTATCAAATATGCCGTCAGCGTTCGTTGAAGTTTGCAAAGTGAGTGCAGTTCCAGACATGTCATCAACTGAACAGAAGAATGAATCCTCAGCCTGGAACACACGGGCAGTCGCAGAACCAACAGCCCAAAACTTGCGATTGCAATAACCATCTATCAGACGTGAAGCAGCACCGGCACAGTTGTCAATCAGTTCGTCATCAATAGTGTCAGCCGTTCCAATTCTGAGAGCTGATTTGATTTGGTTTCTGCTCGCGTAGCCGTTGGTGATTGCCATAGGATTCCAATTCTAGTTGATTGACGCTGCTCCACGATACTGCGTACCTTCCAAACTGTAGTTCACAAATGGATTCAACGAATAGACATGACATCCATATATGTCAAACAATCGTTGCTTCATGTCTCTAAGGTTTGACTCGTACAATTCCCAAGGAGTATCCCCTAGCCCATATCCTTTGATCCGATGCGCACCACCCAAAGTTCCACAATCGGCACCTACCAACACAATGAACTTCGCACCCATATACGCAGCCAAGTGCATCGCACCATGAATGCCAGATGACCCGATGACTAGCGAGTTGTCGAGAGTAGGCCAGTCCTTGCCGAATGGGTTGAACGATGCACCAGGACGACCAGTAGTGGTTGGGAACGTGACAACCTTTGGCATGAACCCTGGAAACTCTGCATCAGTGCCATGCGCACGTTCAGGGATAAACATAGCAATAGTCTCATCAAGTTTTGCTTCTGATATTTGGTCTTCTTCAAAGTGATAATGGCTGAACACGTAATACCTGCTCAAACCGAACACTGAACCACAGAAGTTCGTTGCCACACAAATCTTGTCATCAAAGAAACTCGGTGCCAAATAGTTCAGTGTTGCACCAGACCCAAACACAAAGATCGTCTCACCATCATGCACACCTTTGAAATCTTCTAATCCCATCCCAAATCCCTTCGACGCTTCAAATCCCAATGCCCAGCATCAGGAACACCTGACTCCCAACGCAACTGATGCAACTCCTGATTTGAATGGTAACTGCGTTGATTCTTATCAGCCAACGAATTATCCGACCTAATAGTCGAAGAATTATCATGCACAATCTTTGCTTGAGAAACCTTCACCTCAACATTGATCCGTGACGCTCTTTGTTGGAAGTCGTTGTCCTCAAAATATGCAGGCACATAACATTCACTAAACAAGCCAACCCGTTCAACCACACCAGCACCCACCCAAGCACACGACCAACCAGGCATGCCAGTCGTCAACGTAATTGCATCAGGTTCACAGTCCTTGTAGAACACTTCTAGTTGACCTGGTTTGAAGAACGCATCAGAGTTCAACAGAATCCAACCGTCAGCATGAGGGGTTGCTTTGATACCAAGATTCCATGAAGGTGCCACACCAAGATTGGTTGGCATACGCCACAGATACCAGTTCTGTACATATTGCCAAGGTGCAGACCAAGCCAACATGTCAGGGTCATACCCATCGCCGTTGTCAATGATGATGAGATTCTCAACAGGATAATCAATCGAGCGAATCGCCCGTTCCATCAAGTCGTATCGGTTTAGGACTGGGATGATGATGCACGGCACCATTCAGCAAGTCCCTTCATCACAGGCTTCCAATGTTCATCCCAGACACGATCAGCGTTATATGCCTGTGCGAAGTCCACAGCTACCTGATCAACGCCTCTAGGAGCCTCGTAGGCGTGTCTCAGGGCATCCACAATGGAACCCACCTGAGGAGTACAGAACCAAGAACGCTGTGCATTATCCCAAAACGGTTGAACCTCCACAGCCCACCCAGACCCAACCAACTCCGGCTGTGCAGTGAAGTCCGAAACAATGACCCTGGTGCCACATGCCTGAGCCTCGATCACAGCCAACCCAAACCCTTCACCCATAGACGCAGACAACAACACATCAGCAGCTGCATACATTGAAGCCAACGCCTGCTGAGGGAAACCAGTCCGATATGCGTACTGGTCAACAATCTTGTATTGATCCTCACGAATCCCACAAGCATGCAACAGATGAATCAAATTGACACCACCCATCGCACCATCCTTCTCGGTGTGCAGATACAGCATTGCGTCAGGTTTATCTTGTGCGAAGATACCGAACGCCAACAAGTTCTCTGCAAACGATTTGCGTGACGGACTAGAACCCTTGTTCGCTGCGTTCATCATCACCACAAACTTGTCATCAGGAACATCACCCATCAACTGCCGACCTGTGAATGTCTTGTCACCGTTCACAAACTTTGCGTCAGGATTGAACACTGACTCGATGCCATGAGGAACATAGAAACATTCCACATCAGCATCATTCAACATCTGCTCACCGAACCTAGACATAGCAATCGGTTTTACATTCGGACGAGCGCACCATTCGACCACATCGGCTGGACAAGGTGCATGATCAATAGGAACCCAAGACGCAATGTTCTTCACCATGTCCAATGACTTTGACTTCAACGGCCACACATCAAACAAAGTCATCAACAACGAAGGCAACTTTGGATTCCCATTTGCCCAATCCATCCCATGAGCAACCATCACATCATCTGAATATGGTGCCATCCCACGTGGATACATTTTGATGCCATTCCAATTTGACGAAACTCCTTCGAGTCCGTACATGGCATGGATCGCTACTTCGTGACCTTCTTTGACGAGCCTTGTGACGGCTTGCGCTGTTTGCGTACCGTAGCCGGTGGGGACGAAGGGAGCGTTGGAATACCAGAGGATTCGTAACGGGTCAACATTGGTAGGTCTGCCACTTCTGGCAAGTGCGCTATCCCTCGATGCAACAACAGCTCGGCTTCTAGGGGTGGTAGTTCGACCATTGTGTTTCGGATTATTACCAGCATTCTTCACTTCCTTCTCCTTCGCAGATCGCAGGGGGTAAATAGAAATAGGGTCGGTACGCCCTGCGTGTTCGTACCGACCCTAAGCCTAGGGGAATTATGGGATGTCAAGGGGCAAGCCCCTCAGCCTTACGGCTGGAGGAGATGCTTGACGTGTGTAACTTGTGGCAAGTTGCCGTCAACACGGAATGTTGCACGGAATGTTGCGAGTCCTGCGCTGAATGCGAAGTCATCGGAACGATCCAACTTCAAACCACCAACACTGCGCACGTAGTACGAAGGCAAGTGGCCAACGATTACGGACTTGGTGCCAGTTGCTACGTCAACCATCGAAGGGTTTTCGTAGATTGGTTTGCCCAAGAGCATGTCTGGGGAATCCATTGCCAATGAAGGTTGGAACACGTAGTTGCCTGCCGTGTCCTTCAACTTACGGACTGCACCAATCGACTTACCGTTCATCTGCCATGCCACACCTGGCAAGTTTCTCGCACCACCATCAAGGCTGTAGAGAAGATCGATGAGGTTGTCAGCTGTGAATGCAGTTGCTGTTCCAGCAGTACCACCAACAGACGAAGCTGTCACGATACCAGTTGGCTCATTTGTGCCAGTTCCGACAGTCAACGCTGAACCAACAGCGAAGCCCAATGCGTTACCGACCTGATCAGCCAAGAAGCTAAGCATGTCAACACCAGAATCTTCAAGAAGTTCCTGCGACACTTGTGTCAAGAAACCGTATTTGAATGCTCCGAGTGTGATGAATGCTGAGAACGCTGGATCGCTTTCGCCCAGTGTTGCTGCTTCTGCGTTGACAGTTCCTACGGAGTAGGTTGACAAACGTGGAATCTGAAGGTTCTCGCCACCAGCAGTGTTGAGGACAGTTGATGTTGCCAAGACTGGCGCAATCAAACGTGCCTTCATGATCACCTGGTTGTAGAACGAAGTCGGTACTGGTGAACCAGTGCTTGACTTCAGGATGTCACGACGCTCGAAATTGGCCGAACGTGATTCGCCCTTGATAAGCGCACGGATCATTGCAACATCTTCGTTCACTGGTGCCGAAGCAACAGGACGAACTTGGTCTGCAATCTCACGGGTTGCTGCGTCCATGCGAAGTTCACGTGATTCATCTTCACGGAGTTTGGCAATGGTTGCTGCTCGCTCGTTCAACTCGTTGTTCAAACGGCTGTAGGTTTGCTCTTCTTCTGCTGAGAGGTCACGCTTTTCGGCTGTGGCCACGTCGATGATTGCTTTGGCTTGGTGCCATGCTTGCTGACGAATCTCAACTTGACGATCTAGATATTCTTTCATGATATTTTTCTGCTTTCGGATTGTTGATGGATTGGGGATACGCAGGGAGTTACTACTTCTCAACCTGATGTGGCTCCACATACAGCAACAAGGTTGACGGCTCCGTCAACTATGCAGTGAACAAATGTTAGGCGATGGTCTTCAATAAATCAAGGTGCTTGGCCATGACACCCAAACGAGCAGGTGCAGCATCTTGCACAGGTTCAAGTTTGGCGACAGTTTCACGCAACAACATCGCATGATCCTGCGACAAAGTTTGACCAGATTCAAGGTTCGTGATCGCAGCTGCGAGTTGATCTGCGTCAATACCTGTGCGAGTAGCAAGCGCATCAAGCGAACGAACTGCTGCTGAGGTGGCTGCATACGCTGGGAACCCTGTGACAACGCTGACTTCATACAGTTTGATTTGACGAAGTTCACGGGATTGACCATCATCAGACCACATATCTCCACCAGATGGAACTGTGAAACCAAACGACATCGAGTTCACATCGCCACGTTGCATCAACACCGACAGGTCACGACCAATCGAAGTATCAGGCAGGGATGCGTCAACGAATAAGCCTTTGGAATCTTCAGATAGTCGCAGTGTTTTAGCACGGGTTGTAGCAAGGAGCATGCTTGAGTCATGGTTCATGTACATGCGCACATTGTTCTTTGATTTGAGTGAGCGTGAGAATGCGCCTGGTGCGATCCGTTCGATGAACGGCAACGGTTCTGAAGGTGAATTGAACACAGCTGCATAACCTGAGAACGACATGCCGTTGCCTTGTGGATCGGCACGAAGTTCAAACTCGTTTGATGTGATGCGACGTGTTTCTACAGTTGAGTCCATGTCGCCAATGCTAGTACCAAATGAGCCAAGCGATCTAGATGACTTAGGATGACCCTTCGGCAACAAATCATTGTCGCCAACATATTTTGCATTCTCAGGGCTGCCAACTCTTAACAAACGCAAGAACGCATTCACTCTTGCATAAGCCCACTGATCACGGGTGACACCTGGACGATGCGAAGTTGAATATGCTCCAGCACCTCGACGGAACACTGTGCGCAACATACCAACAGTCGCACGTTTGGAAGGGTTATCACCAACCTGATCATTGTGTTCTTTGGCTTTGTTTTCTAAACCTGTCTCAATCGCAGCAGACAACTCAATGGTCTTTGACCCAGCAGGAGCCTTCGCAGACCCAGCAGGATTATTCTCTGAACCTTTGATCTGATCTTTAGGTGGGGCAGGAGCATCAGCCCGTTCAGCTTTGATCGCTTCAGCCTTAGACATGAACCAGTTCATCGCAGGTTCAGGGTCGAGTGGGTTGATGCCCCACAGATAGAACGCCACAGCACCGGCACCAGGGAACTCTTTGTCATCAGGGTCAGAGTTCTTTGGCGCATCCAAGTCCACAAGATGTCTGGCACCCCAAGCGTTCGTGCGAATCACCTTGTCTTCAGTGACCTCACCTCTGGCCATGTCCCGTGCCTCACGCACAGTGCGATCAACCAAACCGTCACCAGCCAAACCTTGGCCGTAGTAGTCCAAACCTTTACGAGCAGCCGAACGGATATAGACAGGAACATCCAAGGAAACTTGGCGCACCTCATCTTCCATTACGTCTTCCTCCATGTCATCCAAAACTTCTTCCTCTTCGTGTTCTTCGGATTCCCAAGCGTTGCAATACCAACCACCATTCACATACGCATCCCACTTCATGCAATATGCTTTCAAATCTCTGCCATCTTCTTGAATCATGTCTTCGTTGTAGTAATGGCAGTTCCCACATGCTCGACCTTCAGGAACATCAGCAGCCAACGCTGGACGATAATTATCTGGCAACGCCCGTTCACCACCAGGTTCCATGTCTTCAGCAATCGACACAGCAACCATCTGATCTATCGCATCCTGTTTTGTGGTGTGGCAACCAATAACTTCACCATCCTCTTTGACGGTTGCCCAACCTGAACAATCAGGTGATTTGTCTGTAATGAAATAAGGCATTAGACCAACAACAATACTTCAGCATCGTCATCCAAAGTGGAGAACGTGACCGAACCCAACGCACCCACATCAGCACCACCAAGCCGTGCCACAGCCACAACCGACACCAACACAGGTCGTCGAGGCTTGGGAATCTCAATGATGATCTGTTCTGGTAGTTCTTGTTTCTTGATCGGTGAGGCAGGTTGCTTCCACCAGCGTGACCCCGAAGGAGGTATGACAGGTGGTTCAGGAGGATTTATGTCAGCTGTGGCTGAACCAACCACATTGCCAAGATCGGCTGAAGCAATCGCAGTTTTATCGACCTTCGTTGTCGCAGAAGCATCAAGTCCACCCAAACTTGCTGACGCAATAACATCTTTAGAAACCTTCGTTGTCGCAGAAGCATCAAGCCCACCAAGGTCAGCGTTCGCTGACACACTTTTCTTCGCTTTGGCTTGAGCCGAAGCATCCAGCCCACCCAAGTCTGCGCTCGCAACAGCAGGCACCACCACTGTTGCTGTGGCTGTAGCACTTGTGCCACCAAGCGACGAAGCACCAGTGGCAGAATGTATGACTGTTGCTGATGCTGTGGAACTGGTACCACCAAGCGATGAAGCACCAGTGGCAAAATGTTTGACTGTGGCTGATGCTGTAGCACTTGTGCCACCAAGCGATGAAGCACCAGTGGCATTCATCGGGAATGGTGAACCATCCAATCCAACTGTTGCATCATCCAGTTGAGATGTGTTTAGGGTGAACCTACTGAACGCCATAGGCGAACTAACTTGCGAGAGTCAATGAAACAGTGAGATTGCCTGAACTGATTGTGTACGTGTCACCAGCCGTGTAAGGGTTCGCTGTGATAGTTCCAGAGAACAAGAAGTTCCCTGCCGACAACGCATCCCAACAAGTGAAATGATTTGCATCTTCCGATCCAGCAATGTTTGTCCAACTGATGTCAGCATCCGATGCCAACGCACCAGTAGTAGAAACACCAAACGACACAGACTTCCGTGTCGTCTCAACAGCAGGATTTGCTGTACCAGCAGCACCAGGATCACCAGTGTGGAGTTTCACGTATGGTACGGCCACCGAGAACGCTGTTGCGTTACCCAATGCGTTCATCCATGCGTTGCCTAAGTATGCGCCTATTCCGTGTGCCATTAGTCTTCAACCCTTTCAGTGATTGTAAGAATGCGTCCATCAGCGTCACGTTCAACGGTGCGAACAGTTGGCTTTGACTGTGGCATGTTGACACGAACCACAGTCTCAGGAACATTGATGATGGGTGCAGGAACATTCACAGCCGGTGGCGTGTAGTTGAGAACCATCTCAGGCATGTTAATGCTCATATCTTGCGACTTCACCTCATACACCGAAGCAGGATCAGCAGGATTGATCGTTGACAACGCTTGCAACTGTGTCGAAGGAACACCAGTGTGAGCAATCCTTGGCAACTCCAACGAAGCCATCACCTCAGCAGGATCAAACCCTGACAGAATCAGACGCTGAGCAATGACCGACTTCCGATCCAACTCAGACAAGTTCGCAGCAGCAATATCCACGTTCGCCAACGGAACCCGATATACATCCCCACCCTCAGTCGGAGCCATATCCTCGATGCGATGAATGTCGTTGATTGACAAGAAGCCTGATTGCAGACCTGTTGAGAACGCTGCATAACGTGAAGCCTGATCGCCACGAAGCAGGCCGTCCACGTTGAACTTCAAGAATGCTCGACTGTCCAACAACTTCTGGTATCCATCTTCGATCTTGGAGATGTACGGACGCAATGTGTGTTGAACGAAGTGAATGCCGTTCTGTTCTACCGAAGCATAAGACATCGCTCCAGCTGTGGTGACACCAAGCATTGATGGTGGGCATCGGAAGATGCGACCAATCTCCTCGATGGCAAAACGGCGTGATTCTAGGAACTGTGCAGAATCGTTGTCAACGGTTGTCTTCGTGAACTTGGCTCCACCGAACAACACGCCTGGACGATGTGACCGGCGCAAACCTCTGTGACCTTCCTCAAATGAGGACACTAAATCTTTGGCTTGTTCACGGGTTAGGTTGCCTGGGAACTCGATGATGCCTGAAGCTGATGAGCCTTGACCGAAAAATCGTGCAGCAAACTCTTCTAACGCTTTAGCCAAACCGAGGTTCTCTTTGATGAGGTCAATCTTGGAACGGCCACGCAACTCACCTGGCAAACGCAGTTCCGTGATATGGATCATGTCATCAGATTGAATGATGTCTCGTTGGTCGTAGATGTAGATCGGTCTGCGAGTCACTTGGTCACGACTGCATTCAACCTTCTCAGGGTTCAACACCACTAGAGCTGCAACACCTTGGTCGTCACGAACAACCCGTGTGAACGAGTTGCCATTCAACAGCAACGAAACCAGCACCTGTTGGAAGTGTTCAGTGCGTGTCACACCAGTTTCAGGAATCTCCAACCACAATGGTCTAGGTCGGAATGCTTTGCGTTCTGCGCCTACACGAATGTAAGTATCGACAGGCAAAGTTGAAATTGAATCGGAGATGAGACGCACACATGCGTACACTGCTTCAATTCGTAACGAATCTATTTGGGTGACTGTTGTGCCAGAGTTTGTTGAAGTGGCAAAACCTTCACCTGCTGCGAACAATGACTGGAATGAGATTGCACGATCCTCGGTGCCTTGGTTCAGAAGTCGTGACAACATTTACTTTTTGACCTTCCTCTGCCCACGCTCAAATGCGAATGCGAACAATAGAACTGTGAAGCCGACGAAGATCAGCCCGATGGGTACCGACACCAAGAATACTCCAAAACCGATGAGTGAAACAGCGAACAGTTCTAGCAGGAAGATTGTCATCTCACTAGACTACAAAGAAACCAGGTACAGGTGCGACTTCCTGTTTAGATGTCGCACGATCTGATGCGATAGCAAGAGCAATCGCAGCGTCAATCTTGCGCTTCGACTTACCTTTGGAGAGTCGCCAACCTGATTCGGTTTGTCGTTGCGCAGCCGACAACACTTGATCAGCGAACATTGGATCACCATCGTGAGCGATCACCTGATTCACAATCAACTCATACAAGTTGCCACATGCTGGAATCATTCGTGCAGCTGACTGAGGGAACTCCACCATCACATGGTTTTCTGACAACACTTCTGCTGAACGCTGGAAGAACGCAGGGTCATAAGCGTTCTCGACCACATTGAACTGTCCGTTGATGTCACGAATGTACTGTTCAACAGCAGATACATCCATCGCATTAGCGTCAGGATGCCAAATCTTTGATCGAACAACCACACGACCATCCTGTGGTTGAGCCAGAACCACAGCTATCGAGTCATGTTTCAAGGCCATATCCACACCAACAAAGGTAGGCAAATCAGGTTTCAGCTGCATATCTGACCGGCATAACTCCCAGGCACCTGCCGGTAGCCAGGACTCACCATCTGTGCGAACCCATTGATTTAGGCGATAGCGACGATAGGCCACCTCAGCCGTCTGGTTCATGCTGACTT
>Ga0209086_10000484_pt1 | contig 34558 bp, 28 predicted proteins | sample M_130207_XF_Meta_FD_187312 | JGI IMG/M metagenome (GOLD analysis project Ga0209086, IMG submission 187312) | Freshwater microbial communities from Lake Montjoie, Canada to study carbon cycling - M_130207_XF_MetaG (SPAdes) (version 2) | ecosystem: Environmental > Aquatic > Freshwater > Lake... | reverse complement strand
ACCCGTGCCTCCAGCGCGGCAATGGCCTTGAGGCCGTTCTCCGCAAAGTCGGGGTGATAGCCGATCTGGCCGAGGATGCGCGCGGCCACCTTCTGATTGATCGCGTTGTCGTCCACCAAAAGAATGCGCAGGGGCAGCCGCTCCCCCAGCAGCTGGCCGGGTGCGACGGAGGCGACGGGTGGGGTCGGCGTGGCCGGCGTGAACAGCACCAGATCGATGGCGGCCCCCAGTTGGAAGGGTTTGATGGGTTTGGCGATGCACCGGGTCAGTGGAAGTTCCAGTGCAGTGGACCCGGCGCCCGGCGGTGCCAGCAGCACCAGGGGCAATTGGGCGGTGCCCTTTAATTTGCGGATTTCGGCGGCGAGGGAGGCGCCATCCATGCCGGGCAACTCCCAATCCAGAATGGCCAGATCGAATGAGGCGCCGCGGAGAATCAGTTCCAGCGCCTGTTCCGGGGTTTCTGCGCTCTGGGGGAGCATGCCCCATTTGACGGCCTGTTCGGTGAGGATGCGCCGGCTGGCCGCGTTGTCCTCCACAATCAAAACCCGCCGACCGACCAGCCGCGGCCACGGGTCCTCCCGCGCGGCTTGCGGCTCCGCCTGGAAAACCGCGGTGAAATGAAAGGTCGATCCCTGGCCTGAGACGCTTTCGACCCACATCCTGCCCGCCATCATTTCCACCAGCCGTTTGCTGATGGCCAGGCCCAGCCCCGTGCCGCCATAATGACGTGTGGTGGAACTCTCCGCCTGCGTGAAGGCCTTGAACAAGCGGGAAATCTTGTCGGGCCGGATGCCGATGCCGGTGTCGAGCATCGCAAAATGAAGGGTCAGGGCCTGCGGTTTGCCCTCCTCCTGCGGCGGGGCCGGGAGCAGGCTGACTCGGAGGGACACGTGCCCGGCCCCGGTAAATTTGATCGCGTTGCCCAATAAATTGATCAGCACCTGGCGCAGCCGGAGCGGGTCGCCCCGGAGCTTCGCCGGAATCCGGTCGTCCAGCTCGTGCAGGAGGTCGATTTTCTTTTCGCCGGCCTTGACCGACAGCAGATCGAGTGTTTCCTCGATGCAGGTCCTCAAATCAAACTCCCGCAAATCCAGTTCCATCCTGCCGGACTCGATCTTCGAGAAATCTAGGATGTCGTTGAGGATGGCCAGAAGCGATTCGCTGCTGGCATTGATGGTTTCCAGGTAGCTGCGCTGTTCCGGGTTGAGCGGCGTCTCCAGCAGCAGGCTGGCCATGGCAATCACCCCGTTCATCGGCGTCCGGATCTCGTGGCTCATCGCCGCCAGAAAGTCCGATTTCGCCCGCACGGCGGCCTCCGACGCGGAGCGCCGCTCCGTCAGATCCCGCACTTTCTGGCGCCATTGATCCTCGGCAGCCTTGGACTGCAGGGCGGCGCGCACCCGGGCACCCAGCACCTCCGCCGAAAGCGGTTTGCTGAGGCAATCCATCGCCTGCAACTCAAACGCCCGGAGTATGCCCGACGGGTCGTCCGCAGCGGCCATGGCAATCACCCGGGCCCCGGTCTGCGGCGGATGTTGCCCGAAATGTCCCAGCAAGTGGTAGCCCTCCGCGGCGGCCGACTCCAGGTCCACCAGCACCAGATCGGCCGGAGCGTCCTCGAGAAAATTCAGCGCCTGACGGGCGGTGCCGGCAAACCGCAGTGCGACGGGATCATTTCGGAGCGCCGCGGCCAATGACTCCGCGTCCCGCGTGCCGCCGCTGAGCAGGAGTATCTGGGAGGAGGCTGTTTTCATGGTGCGTTGGTCTGCCGGCATAAGTCCCTGGTTGGCGGGCAGGGACTCATTTAACACGGAGGGGCAGGGCAAGCCAATCTGATTTTGGACCCAGCAAAATGAAACATTGCTGGGACGGGGTCCGGGCGATAAAATATCCCGATGCTGCACACGGTGCTCGACACCCCGCCGGTGGGTGAAACCAAGGCTGCGCGCGATCAAACGCTCGCCGCCTACCGACTGATGCTGACCGCGCGCGTGTTGGATGACAAGTACGCTGCGCTCTATCGCGGCGGAAAAATTCACGGCGGCGTTTTTCTCGGCCGCGGCCAGGAAGCCCTCAGCGTCGCCATCGGCATTTCCCTCAAAAAAACCGACGTGTTCGCCCCGCTCATCCGCGATGCCGCCGGCCGGCTGGCCTTTGGGGAAACGGTGGTGGACGCCATCCGGACCTATCTTGGATCCGCCTTGGGCCCCATGCGCGGCCGCGACGGCAATGTGCACCGCGGCCGGCCGCACGAGGGGTATCTGCCGATGGTGAGCCACCTGGGCGCGATGATTTCCGTCGTCAATGGCACCCTGTTCGCACGGCGCCTCAAAGGCATTTCCGGAACGGTCGGGGCCACCTGCCTGGGCGACGGGGCGACCTCCACCGGCGCCTTTCACGAGGCGCTCAATCAGGCCGCCGTGGAAAAACTCCCCTTGGTTCTGGTCGTGGCCGACAATCAATACGCCTATTCCACCCCCACCTCGCGCCAGTTTGTTTGCAAGGACCTCGTAGACAAGGCCCCCGGCTACGGTGTCGCGGCCCACTCCGTCGACGGCACCGACTTGGTCGCCTGCCTGAAAACCGCCGGCGAAGCGGTGGACCGGGCCCGTTCGGGCGGAGGGCCGCAGCTCATCGTGGCCCGGTTGTTGCGTCTCTGCGGCCACGGCGAGCACGACGATTCCCACTACATCGATCCGAAGCTGAAGACCTCCCCCCTCGGCCGGGACTGCCTGAAGGTGGCCGAGGAGTTTTTGCTCCGCCAGCAATGGGCCGACTCCGCCACGCTCGCCGGATGGCGCAGCGAGGTCGTCCGGGAAATCGAAGACGCCGTCGCCCAGGTCCGGCGCGAACCGGCGCCCGATCCCTATGACGAAAAATGGCAGGCGATTTCCTCCCGTCATTTGATTGAGCTGCACGATGAAGATTCCGGAAGCTGATCCCCTTTTTGCGCCATGAGTATCACCTATTTGGAAGCCATCCGCGAAGCGCAGGCCCACGCGTTGCGCGATGACCCGCGGGTGTTCATCTATGGCCAGGACGTCGGCGCGTTCGGCGGCGCTTTCAAGGCCACCAAAAATCTGGCCAGGGAATTTCCCGGTCGCGTCCTGGATTCCCCCATCAGCGAGGATGCCATGGTCGGCATGGCCGTGGGTGCGGCCATCGAGGGCCTGAGGCCGATCATTGAGATGCAGTTCGCCGATTTCTCCGTCGTTGGCTTCAACCAGATTGTCAACCAAGCGGCGACCCTGTTCTGGCGCACCAATGTCCCTTGTCCCATCACCGTCCGTCTGCCGTTCGGGGGCACCGAGGGCGGTGGTCCGTTCCATAGCCAGTCCATTGAGGCGATTTACGCCCATTATCCCGGTCTGATCGTGTTGACGCCGGCCACGGTGGAGGACGCCTACAGCATGCTGCTCGAAGCGGTGGCGATTGACGACCCGGTGATTTTTTGCGAGCACAAGTTCCTTTATTATCATCTCAAGGCGGAGGCCCTGCCCAGCGAGGCCCTGCCCATCGGCAAGGCGCGCATCGCCCGCGAGGGCCGCGACCTGACGGTGGTCACCTATAGCGCCATGGTGCACGAGGCGCTCGCCGCCGCCGCCGAGCTGTCCGCCGAAGGCTGGGAGATCGAGGTCGTGGATCTGCGGTCGGTCAAGCCGCTGGACACCGACACCATCATGGCCAGCGTGGCGCGCACGGGGCGCCTGCTCTGCGTGGGAGAATCGTGGCCCTGGGGCGGCGTGACCGCCGAGATTATCGCGCGCGTCGCCAGTGAGGGGTTCGGCCTGCTCGACGTTCCGCCGCAGCGCCTCAACGCCCGGGACACGCCGGTGCCCTATCACCCCAATCTGTGGATGGCCCACCGGCCCACCGCGCGCGCCATCGCCGCCGCTGCCCGGAAAATTTTAAGGAGATGATTCATCCCCAGGACAGGACATTGAAAGCAAATCGTTCCGCCCGGGGCCGCCTGGGTGAAATCGCCCGAGTCCCAGCGGTTGTTTTTTCAGTTTAATTGTTATGCCACAGATTCCCATCATCATGCCGCAGCTCGGCGAATCCATCGCCGAGGCCGCCATCATCCACTTTCTGGTCCAGCCCGGCGACACCGTCAAGGCCGATCAGGATCTCATCGAGGTGGAGACCAACAAGGCCACCATGAGCGTCACCTCGCCCTGCAGCGGGCGGGTTGAGAAATTTTCCGTGCTTCTGAATGAAAGCTACGCGGTCGGTACCGTGCTCGGCCAGATTGAGGCCACCCAGGAAGAGGCCGCGCGCCTGGGCCTGGACGGTCCCGGCCCGGTGAAAAACGCCGAGGCCGGACCCGTTTCCCGCCCGGAAATCAGCCCGCGCAGCGGCCGCGTGCAACCCACCGTACGCGGTCTGCCTGTGCCCGCCAACGCCAAGGGCGCCAGCTACCTCTCCCCCCGGCTCAAGGCGCGCATGGACGAACTCGGGCTGCACGCCGCCGATCTGGCCGGCATCGCCGGGAGCGGCGCGGCGGGGCGGGTGACCGTCGAGGACTTTGAGAAATTCATTGCGCATTTGGAGAAGCAGCGGATGAGCAAGGCCTCATCCATGCGCGTGGCCGTGGCGGATGCCATGCGCCGCAGCTGGACTCGCCCGCTGGCAACGGTCGGACTGCCCGTGGCGCTGGATGCCCTGCTCGCGCACCGCAAATCGTCGAGCCCCAAGCCCGGTCCCGCGCTTTATGCCCTGCGAGCCCTAGCCATTGCCTTGTCGGAGAATTCCGCGCCCGCCGGACGTCTGGTCGGCAGCAAGATTGTCCACCCGAGTTCCATCGATGTGGGTTTCGCCGTGGAAGCCGAGGACGGCGTGCTGGTGCCGGTGATCCGGGATGCCGACAAGAAATCGCTAAAGGATTTGACCCAGCGTTACAATGAACTGGTGGAACTCGCGCGCCAGCGCAAGCTGCCGGCGGAAGCCACTGGAGGCTCAATCGCGACGGTGACCAACTACGGCACCTTTGGCCTGATCTGGGCCACGCCCATTCCTCTGCCGGAACAGACGCTGGTGCTGGGCATGGGGGCCGGTCGGCGCGTGCCCTTCTGGGATGAAGCCAAAGGCCAGTTCCTCCCCGTCACCGAGTCGAACCTCACCCTGAGTTTCGACCATCGCGTGCTGGACGGGGGCGGGGCAGGGCGCCTGCTCACACGGGTCGCAGACCTGATGCTCAAGCCGGAGATGCTGTAAGGCCGCTTGCCGGATGTTCGGCTTGCAGGCGGGTGCTTTTTGGAAGCACCAAGAGTCGGGAGCAGCCGCCAGCTATCCTCCTATCCTCATTTCCACGATTGAATGTCTCCGGTCGTTTTCTATTATGCTGACTGACAAACCGCTGCCGGCAGGGCAGGATGAACTCTCCGTCCCGTTCTGCGGTGCTGACTCGGTCATTCCCGTGTACCGGAGCCGGGGCCAATAGGCCGATATCCATGGAAACCTTGCAAGATCTTGGAAGAGAATATCAGCTGCGATTCGCGGCACTGACCTCCTACCGGGATTTGGTATGGAAGGTGTTGGTGCGGGATTGCTTTCAGCGCTATGTCGATCCCGGTGCAACAGTTCTCGATTTGGGAAGCGGTTGGGGGGAGTTCATCCGGCATGTTCAAGCGCGCCAGCGGATTGCAATGGATATTAACCCGGATATGCCATCCCGAGTGGGTCCGGGTGTGGAGACACTCCTGCAAGACTGCTCGCAAACCTGGCAGATGGCTGATTGCTCACTCGATGTGGTGTTCACAAGCAACTGCTTTGAACATCTTCCGGATAAGGACGCGCTCCGCAGAACTCTGCAACAAGCGCAACGCTGCCTGAAACGCGGGGGGTGGATGATCTGTCTAGGCCCGAATATCCGTTTTTTAAACGGTTCCTATTGGGATTTCTGGGATCACTTCCTCCCGCTCACGGACCGCTCCATGATTGAGATTTTAACTCTTGCCGGGTTCACAGTTGAGCGGGTCATGCCCCGTTTTCTTCCGTATTCTATGTCACAGAGGTTTACTCCCCCGGCTGGATTTGTTTCCCTCTATCTTCGCCTGCCCTTTCTATGGCGCCTCCTGGGGAAGCAGTTTTTACTTGTCGCACGAAAGGCCTGACAATGTCACTGGAGTGAACGTGGGCCTTGCCAGTTGATAGCGCAGCCGCGTCGAGGTGCCGTTGTCGTTCAGGTCTGGCGTCAGGTCTCCTCTATCCCGCAGTCACTTCTTGAATTGAGCTGGATGCCACAGGAAGCAGACCATCTGCATCGGCCGGTATCAGCGGTCGCGCGCAAAGACGTTGCGATGTTACGCGAGAAGCGCACCGTATAAGGAGGCGCTGGACGCCATCCGGCTGCGGAGCGTCGGGGAAAAGATTGTTTTTTACGGGATGGATGCGGACGGACAGCTGCGGGTTCACGCCATCCGTGTGGCAGGAGGGCCTGTCCAGCTAGTGGACGTTGACTTTGGAAAGTCCGGCGGCGGGGTGGTTTCCTCTTTTATTTTCAACGGTATCGTGTAGTTTTTCCGCCGCGACATGATTCTGGTTTTGGACAACTACGATTCGTTCACCTACAACCTGGTGCAATATCTGGGCGAGCTGGGGGCGGATCTGCAGGTGCGGCGCAACGACGAGATCACCCTCGACCAGATCCGCGCGCTCCAGCCGGAGCGCATCCTCGTCTCGCCCGGACCGTGTTCGCCGCGCGAGGCCGGGCTATCCAACGACGTCATCCGCACCTTCTCCGCCGAGGGCATCCCCATTTTTGGCGTGTGCCTCGGGCACCAGTGCATCGGCCACACGTTCGGCGGCGAGGTGGTGGTGAATCATCGCATGATGCACGGCAAGACCTCGCCCATTCAGCACAACGGCAGGGATTTGTTTGCCGGCATGCCCAATCCGTTTCTCGCCACGCGGTATCACTCGCTGGTGATCCGGCGCGAGACCCTTCCGGACTGCCTGGAGATCACCGCTGAGACCGAGGAGGGGGAGATCATGGGCGTGAGGCACAAGACGCTGCCCATCTGGGGGGTGCAATTCCATCCCGAAAGCATTCTCACCGAGAACGGCCGGACCATTTTGCAGAACTTTTTAAAACTCAAATAACCCACCTGTGGAAGTTTTTTTGCTCAAATCCAAAATCCATCGCGCCACCGTCACCGGCGGGGATGTGAATTACGAAGGCAGCCTGACCATCGCTGCTGATCTGATGGAGAAATGTGGCCTGCAGGAATATGAGAGAATCCTGTGCGGCAACATGGCCAACGGCAACCGCTGGGAAACCTATGTCATCCAAGGCAAGCGCGGTTCCGGCGAGATCGTCATGAACGGCGCGGTGGCCCACCTCGGCAAAAAAGGCGATACCCTGACCATCATGGGCTTCGCCGCCGTCAGCGCCCGGAAGGCTAAAAAATGGAAGCCGCGGGTCATCGTCCTCGGCAAAGGAAACAAGATCGTGGATAAACGCGGGATCTAAAAAGGGAATCATTTTAGAAAACAAAAAACGCGCCGATTTGAGTCGGCGCGTTTTTGTTTTAAGGACGGACGGCGTTTTGCCGCGCGGTCAATATTGAACGGCGTTCCAGTTCAGAACATTCCAGAAGGCCTTGAGGAAATCGGCGCGCTTGTTCTGGTACTTGAGGTAGTAGGCGTGTTCCCACACATCGCAGCCAATCAGGGGCGTGCCTTCGCATCCGGCCACAGCCTTGCCCATGAGAGGATTGTCCTGGTTGGGGGTGGAGACGATCTCCAGCTTGCCGCCGTTGGAAACGAGCCAGACCCAGCCGCTGCCGAAACGGCCGAGGCCTGCCGCCTCGAACTTCGCCTTGAAATCCTCAAAGCTGCCGAACGCGGCCTGGATGTCCGCAGCGAGCTTTCCGGTGGGCGCGCCGCCGGCGGCGGGGCTGAGAATTTTCCAGAAGAACGAATGGTTCCAGTGACCGCCCCCGTTGTTGCGGACAGGGCCGCGGATGGCATCAGGAACGGCGCTCAAGTCGCGGAGAATCTGTTCGAGCGACTTGGCTTCCAGCGCGGCGTTGCCGGCAATGGCCTTGTTCAGGTTGTCCACATACGCCTTGTGGTGGCGGTCGTGGTGGATCTCCATGGTCAACGCATCGAAGTGCGGTTCCAGGGCGGCCTTGTCGTAGGGCAGGGGGGGGAGTTCGTGAGCCATAATGATGATGTGATAATTGGATTGTTAACTAACTAGGGGAAAGAATGACAAAAAGAGGGTCGCCGCACAAGGCGTCACTTTTTTGAAAGATCGACAAAGTTCTTCAGCAGCTGCAGTCCAATCTTCTGGCTTTTTTCCGGGTGAAACTGCGTGGCGAACACATTGTCGCGCCAGACGGACGAGGCAAAGGTGTCGCCGTAATCCGTGCGGGTAGCGACGATGCCTTCCTCCGCCGGCTGGGGATAAAAGCTGTGGACAAAGTAGACGTGGCTGCCGTTGGGGATGCCGCGATAGAGCGGGCAATCGGGGCGGACGATCTCGAGCTGGTTCCAGCCGATCTGGGGGATTTTCAGCCCAGGCCGTTCGGTGAAACGGACGACGCTGCCCTTGAAAACGCCCAGTCCGGCGGCGCAGGAGTTGAATTCCTCGCTCCGCTCGAACAGGGCCTGATAGCCGACGCAGATGCCGAGGAACGGCTTGCCGGTACGGATGAAATCGCGCGCGGCTTCCAGCATCGCCTGTTTGCGAAGCGCGCCGATGCAATCGTCGAACGCGCCCACCCCGGGCAGGACCAGCGCCGCCGCATCGCCGATCTCTTCGGGATGGCTCACCAGGCGCACGTCGGCGCCGACCTGGACCAGCGATTTATGGACGCTGCGCAGGTTGCCGGAGCCGTAGTCGAGTAGGGCAATCACAGGGATATTAAAAGTGAATAATTGAAAATGTAAAACACAGTCTGAACCAGTGACGGCTCAGCATCCATTTCTCAGGCAGGCGCCATGGTGCCCAGCGGCGGGGCCAGTTCCCGCTCCGTCTTCAGCCGCAATTGTCCGCAGGCGGCGTCAATGTCTCCGCCCTTTTCGCGGCGGAGGGTGGCGGGGATCCGCTGTTTCTCGAGTGCGGCGAGAAACCCCTCGCAAACCTCCTCGCTGGGCCGCTGCCAGGCCAGCCCCTCAACCTTGTTGTAGGGAATCAGATTCACCTTGGCGCGCAGATGTCGCGCCAGCGCGCCCAGCGGCTGGGTCTGCTCCAGGGCATCGTTCACGCCGGCGATCAGAATGTATTCAAACGTGATCATCCGGTCCTTTTTTTCCTGATAATATTCGAGCGCCGCGGTGAGCTCCTTGAGCGGGTATTTGCGGTTGACGGGCATGATGCGCTGGCGGACCTCATCGGTTGCGCCGTGCAGGGAGATGGCCAAGCGGAATTGCTCCGGCTCATCCGCGAGCCGCCGGATCTGCGGCACGAGGCCGCTGGTGGAGATGGTGATCTTCCGCGCGCCGATGCCTCCTCCCCACGGGGCATTGAGGAGGCGCAGCGCCGGGAGCAGGTTGTCGTAATTCGAAAGCGGTTCGCCCATGCCCATGATGACCAGATTGTTAATCAGCCGGGATTCAGCAGCCTCGGTCTCGGGCGCGGCAGTAGGGGCGCCTCCCAAGGGGGCCCGGACCGCTTTGGTCTCGGTCTCATTCCAGCGTTCGGTGGCGAGGACTTGCTCCACGATTTCGTGGGGGGTGAGGTTGCGCTTCCATCCGTCCAGGCCGCTGGCGCAGAATTTGCAGCCGTAGGCGCAGCCCACCTGGGTGGAGACGCAGAGCGTGTGGCGGTCGCTGGCTTCGCCGTACAGGGCCGGATTGGCGGGGATTAGCACGCTTTCGATCAACGCGCCGTCGGCCAGTTTCCAGAGAAATTTCTGGGTGATGTCCCGCGAACCCTGTTTGCGGACCAGCTCGAGCGACTGGAGTGAAAAAGCCTCCGCCAGCTGCGCGCGCAGCGTTTTTGGCAGATTCGTCATCGCGTCCCAACTCGTGGCGCGGCGCACGTAAAGCCATTCCAGCAGTTGCGTGACCCGGTAAACGGGCTGTTCCCAGGATTGGAACCGGGCTTGGAGTTCCTCGCGGGACTGGGATTTGATGTCGATCGGCACGCGCCAGTTTAAAGGGCTATCCCTCCAAAACCAAGCTGCGATATTTCCAGTCCCATCAAGGGGTCGGGGCGACTTGATCCCTTGCGGGGCGCTGCGTGGCGACGGGCTGAAATTTAATTGCCCCCGGCGCCCTTGATGCACTGCTGCAGCCGGCGCAAGTCCTGGAAATCCTCCGCGCTAAAGGCGAGCTGTCCGAGCGACAGATCGCCCTTGGGCGCCCGCCATTTCCAGTGTTCCACATGGCCATCCGCGAACGTGAGGTTGGCTCCCCTCAGATGGCGGTCGGCCGGGATGTCCAGCCAGAAGTCTGACCAGTAGCGGTAGTCGGAGGGGATGACCCCGAACGTGGAGTCCCAAATGTCGTTTTCGTTCGTGTCGATGAAGATGAAAAGGCTGGTGGGAACCCGGATCTCCGAGGTTTTCCTGAAGTGGCTGTCCGTGGCGCAGTTGGCGCTGTTGCTCATGTTGTAGCTGCGCTTGCGGAGCATCTGCGGAGCCCCCGCCACGGTCGAGCGGTCCGACGGGCAATGGTAGATCCCCGCGCTCCGATTGTAGGGGAAGAGCAGCGAGGTGGCCTCGCTGATTTCATTCGTGTCCAGGGGAGCCAATCCCCGGCACCAGGTCATTTCATCCTCGCCCAGGGTGGGGTTGTTGGTGCTGCCCAGGGTGACCTGATACACGTAGTTGTTGGGGGGGATCACCTCGTCGTTGTCCTGGGCATACATGAGCCAGCAGAGCTGCAGCTGTTTGAGGTTGTTCAGGCAGGCAGTCATATAAGCCCGCTCCTTGGCCCGGTTCAGCGCCGGGAGCAGCAGGGCGGCGAGAATGGCGATGATGGCAATCACGACGAGCAACTCGATCAGCGTGAAGCCGGTATGACGGCGGTGCGCCGTTCCGTCAGAGCTGCGTTTTAAGCCGAACGCCGAAGTGGGCAGGGGCATCGCGCAGAGATGCCCCCGCGCCGTATCCGGCGCGGAAGCAGCTTGTGCGGACGTCTCTTCCGTCGCCCTTTCTGACGCCCGCTGAACGCGGGCGAGTCCAGCGCCGCGCGCTGACCCCGCCGCGCGGGCGCGAACTCCGCTTTCGGAGTTCAGGTTAAAGCCGGTCATGTTCATGCAATCGTTTGCGAGAAGCGGACAGAACTAAAGTCGGAAACCGAGTTGTGTCAAACGCGTCATCAGTAGGTCAGCAGATCCAGTTCGCGCAGGCCGGCCTCGGTCAGCTGCCAGCGAGACCCGCGCTGGGCGACCAGTTTGCGGCAGGGGTTGGCGCGATATTCTTTTTCATTGACCGAGAGCAGCTGGACTTTGGCGGCGCCCTTCATTTCCGAGGCGGCGCGCGGCAGCAGGGCAAAGGGCACGCCGTTGTAGTTCAACACCAGCTCATATCCGGCCACCCCCTCCTTTTCCGCCACGGGGTTTTTCAGGACCAACCCGGGGTAGCGTTTCAGATAGGGGAAGTTCACCGCCCGCACCCGCACCCGGCAGAGTTCCGTCTGGCTGCGCACAAATTCCAGCAGGCTGAATTTTTTGACCGGGTTGCGTTCGCGGACCAGGATCTCCCGCGGATCCAGCCCGAAGAGGTTCTGGCCGTTCCAGCCCCCGTGGTCGTTGCGCTCGCCGGGGTTTTTCTTCTTGAACCAGGCTGCAAAATTCTCGTTGGCGATCAGGTTGATCTCAAAATGGAGGTGCGCGCGTTCCCGGGCAATGCCTTCGGCGTTGGACGTGCGCCCCATCGTGCCAATCCCCTCGCCCGCCTTCACCGGCGCGCCGGTTTTTAAATCCGCCCGGACCTCGCTCAGGTGCGCATAGAGCGAATAAATTTCCAGGCCCTCAATGTTATGACGGAGAATGATGTAGTTGCCGTAGTTGGAGAGCGAGGGCTTCCGGCTGCAATAGGCCACGGTCCCGTCGGCGGTGGCCAGCACCGGATCGGTCGGATTCCCGCGCCGGTCCGTCTGCCGGTGGAGGATGTCCAGCCCCTCGTGCATCCGCCATCCTCCGTTCCGCTCGCAGCCGAAGCTTCCGCTGGTCCACGGCTTGTCCGGAGCGGTGGGGGCGAAAAACTTCAGTTCGTCCCCGACTTGGTAAAGCGAATGATTGGCGGTGGGAAACTGGAACGGGGCCTGCGCACACAGGCGCATAACGAAAAAAAAGAGGGCGGCCGCGGCGGCCCCGGCGCGACACCCGGCACCCTGCGTCATTTGAAAACGCCCTTCTTCACTTTTTTAGCGACATTGTTCAGTCCGGAAACGAAACGGTCGGATTGGACGCGGGTGATGTCCGGCGTGAACGCCAGTTTTCCGTTGGGAATGCGACGGGTGATCAGCGGAGCGGCCAGCCAGCGGCCATCAGCGGCGGTTTCGCCCCATTGGCCGAAGATGACGAAGTGCAGCCCGGGATTTGCCGAGGAATATTGTTCGAGCATCAGGGAAGAGGTTTCATCGAACTGGACTTCAATGGCGAATCCCCCGGGCGTTTCAATGACCCGCGCGGCCACCAGATTGGCCTCCGTCAAAATCGGGTCATGCGCAATGGTCACGCTCACCGGATTGGAGCGGAGCAGGGTGACGGGCACGGTGGATCCCACGGTGTTCTTATTGGCCTGCAAATGGACGCGCATGGCGCTGATATCGCTCTTTTTTTTGTCCGTCTGGCAGCCGCCCGCCAGGACCGCCGCCGCCGCCAATGCTAAATAGATGTTGAATCGCCGCCCATAAACTTTCATAGTGCGTCCACAAAACCGCAACACGCGATTAAAGTAAAGACACTTATGGGCAAACAACTCAACAAAGCCGAACACAAGAAACGCCGCAAGGCCTACATCAAACGCAAAAAAGCCATCGTGAAAACGAAAAAGGCTTCTAAAGCGAAATCGAAGAAGTAAGGTTTGAGATTCATTCAGGGCCGTCCGCAAGGACGGCCTTTTTTATTTTCACACCGCCATCTCCTGTCTGCCCCTTCAGCTGCCCGAGAGGTGTTCCAGCATGGGAGGAAAGACGGCGCCCTTCCGAAGCAGTTTCCGCGGTCGTTTTCTTCGAGCAAAAAACCGCCAAAAGTTATTCACCGGGATAAAAGCGGAATTGGGTGGCGGGTGGATAATTTTTGGACACAAAGCGGAAATAGGCCGGATTTAAAGGGTTCGGTGGGGCGGCGACTGCGGTGGGGTGGGGTGTCACTCGGTGAATAAGCTGTGCCTAATCATTCATTGTCCGGGCGGCGAAACGCGTTTTTACCTGTCTGACCGAAAGGTCCGGCAGGGGTTGTTGTCTAAGGAACTGGAAAACATCGGACATTCAATCCCCGCCACTTGAATTCGTCCTTTGAACAAAAACCGGTCGGTGTTTCAGGGGATGTCCGGGGTTGGAGGCTGGGAGTTGGTTCTTTCAAATTCAGATAAAAATACTTGCCCGAGTGCGCTCTTCCGCCCAACTTTAACCCCGCTTTAGTAAACAACCGAACCGCAAAAAAATATGGGGCGCATCTATAATAACATCATCGAAACGGTCGGCCGCACGCCGCTGGTCAAACTGAACAAGGTCACCGCCGGCGCCGGTGCGACGATTCTTCTCAAGTGTGAGTTTTTTAACCCCCTCGGCAGCGTCAAGGATCGCATCGGCATGGCGATGATTGAGGACGCCGAGAAGCGCGGCGTTCTCAAAAAGGACACGGTCATCATTGAGCCCACCAGCGGCAACACCGGCATCGCGCTTGCCTTCGTGGCAGCGGCCAAGGGGTATTCGCTGATTCTCACGATGCCTGAAACCATGTCGGTGGAACGCCGCACCCTGCTGGCGATGCTGGGTGCCAAGCTGGTGCTGACCCCGGGCGCGGAAGGCATGAAGGGCGCCATCGCCCGAGCCGAGGCCCTGGCCCTGGAAACGCCCAACTCCTGGATTCCCCAGCAGTTCAATAATCCGGCCAACCCGGCCATCCACTCCAAAACCACCGCGGTGGAAATCTGGGAGGACACCGACGGCCAGGTGGATATTTTCGTTTCTGCAGTGGGCACCGGCGGCACTCTCACCGGCGTCACCGAGGTGATCAAGCCGAAGAAGCCCTCGTTCCAAGCCATCGCGGTGGAGCCCAAAGATTCACCGGTCATATCGCAGACGATTGCCGGGCAGCCAGTCAAGCCCGGTCCGCATAAAATCCAAGGCACCGGCGCCGGCTTCGTCCCGCAGAACCTCCATTTGAAAGACAGCGCGGGCCGCCCCCAGATTCTCGAGTGCGTCCAGGTTTCCAACGACGACGCCTTTGCCATGGCGCGGCGTCTGGCGAAGGAGGAGGGCATCCTGGTCGGCATTTCCACCGGCGCCAATGTCGTCGCCGCTCTCGAGGTCGCCAATCGCCCGGAAAATAAGGGTAAGACCATCGTCACGATTGCGTGCTCGACGGGCGAACGCTATTTGAGCACCCCGCTCGCCGCCGAGGCCCGCGCGGCCGTGGGCGGCTGATCCGCGGAGATCGTATTCCATCGTCCGTCTTACAAGGGAAGGGTCAGCGCGCGCTGTCCCTTCCTTTTTTCATCCGGGTCCGGGAGAATCTGGATTAAAAATACTTATTGCATTCCAGCCCGTTTCCGCGTAGTTAAGGACCAGTCGAAGGTTTTGTTAGTCCCGTTTTTCGGGACGGCTTCCCCAGTTCTAAAATTCAAAACAGGTTTTTCGGGAAAAATTCCGCCTTCGCACACGCACAAATTATGAGTAACCCAGACAGCAGCGGGGATAGATCCCCCAATCCATCAGCCTCCGGAGCCCCCAATCAAGGTTCCGGTCACTTGGAGATTTCTGAGAAAGGTTTCGGATTTCTCCGCACCTCCGCCAACCATTTTCATCCCAAGCCCACGGACATATTTGTCACGCCCGACACCATCCGCCGTAATTTTTTGCGCGAGGGCAGCCATGTGGTCGGCACCACGCAGCCGCCCCACCGCGGCACCAGCCCGCAGCTCAAGACCGTGGAAAAAGTCAACGACCTGTCCTTCGAGGATTACACGAAAGTCGTCCGCTTTGAGAACCTCACGAGCATTGACCCGGTTGAGAAGTTCCAGCTCGAGACCACGCCCGACCTGATCGAGACCCGCGTGATCGATCTGGTGACCCCCATCGGCAAGGGCACGCGCGGGATCATCGTCGCCCCCCCGCGCACCGGCAAGACCACCATCCTCAAGCAGATCTGCAACGCCATCACCACCAACCATCCCGAGGTGCACGCGATGGTGCTGCTGATTGACGAGCGCCCCGAGGAGGTCACCGATTTCCAGCGCTCGGTCAAGGCCGAGGTCGTCGCCTCCTCCAACGACATGGACCTGGAAACCCACGTCCGCCTGTCCCGCTTCATGATTGAGCGCTGCCGCCGCATGGTGGAGGCGGGTCGGGATGTGTTTGTGCTGCTGGATTCGCTTACCCGGGTGGCCCGCGCTTACAACAGCGTCCACGGCGGGAGCGGCCGCACGATGACCGGCGGCGTGGACGCGCGCGCCCTGGAGATTCCTCGCAAGATGTTCGCCTCGGCGCGCAAGATTGAGAACGGCGGCTCGCTGACCATTCTGGCCACGGCGCTGGTGGACACGGGGTCGCGCATGGACGAGCTTATTTTCCAGGAATTCAAGGGCACGGGCAACATGGAGCTGATCCTGGACCGCAAGCTCTCGGATCGTCGCTTGTATCCGGCGATTGACATTCCCAAGAGCGGCACGCGCAAGGAGGAAAAACTCTTCGCGGCCAAGAATCTGGAGGCCATCCGCAAGCTCCGCCGGACGATGGTGGACTTGAACCCCATCGAGGCGATGGAGACGCTCACCGCCGCGCTCAAGAAGCACAAGACCAACGACGAGCTGCTCGCAAAGTTGTCCGTCGGCACCTGACTCCGAGAACGGGCCGGCAGGGAACCCGCTGCGGCTGTCCTACCAACTGGAAGCGGGTGACAGTGGCCCCCTATGAACGACTCGCCCCATTCGCGGCCGCCGCTGGAGCGCATGCTGCGCATCCATCAGGCCATCCAGGCCGGCAGCTTTCCCAATGCCCGCACGCTCGCGCGCGAGCGGGAGGTCAGCACCAAGTCCATCCAGCGCGACATCGGTTTCATGCGCGACCGGTTGAACCTGCCGATTGAATATGACGCCGTCCGCAACGGCTATCATTACACCGGCGAGGTCAGCGCTTTTCCCACTTTGCAGATCACCGAGGGCGAACTCTTCGCGCTGGTGGTGGCGGAAAAAGCCCTGCAGCAGTATCGCGGCACCAGTTTTGAGAAGCCGCTCCTGAGCGCCCTCCGGAAGATGGAGCAGGCGCTACCCGATACCATCTCGCTCAACCTCGCGGACATCGAGCAGACCATCTCCTTCCGGACGCGCGCGGAACAGATTTTGGACCTCCAGGTGTTTGATGTGCTGGCCAAGGCGGCCGCTCGGCGCGAACAGATTACCCTCCTTTATCGCAAGCCCGGCCAGACGCAGGCGGAAGCCCGGGTGGTCGATCCCTATCACCTCGCCAACATCAACGGCGAATGGTACCTCTTCGCCTTCGATCATGCCCGTCAGGATATCCGCACCTTCGCCCCCGCCCGCATCCGTTCCGTCCGCCTGACGGGAAAAACGTTTGCCCGGCCCAGAAAATTCTCGCTTGAGAAACGCCTCCGCGACAGCTTCGGCGTCCATTCCGGGAAGGACCGGCACCAGGTGCTCCTCCGCTTCGATGTCCGGGCGGCCGATTATGTCCGGGAAAAAAAATGGCACGAGTCGCAGCGGCTGCGGGAACTGAAGGGCGGGGGGGTGGAACTCGCCCTGGAGCTTTCCAGCCTGGACGAGATCGCCCGATGGGTGCTGAGCTGGGGTGGGGGGGCGACGGTGCTCAAGCCCGCTGAACTGGCCGAGATGGTGCGGCGCTCTGCAAAAAAACTGCTGCAGAATGGCGGATGCGTTTTGTGAATGTTTTCTTGTCCAGCCGATTGTCACTCAAACGTCACAGAGCGGTCATGGAATTGACACGTGATTTTAGAACCTTTAGCGTGTGACTGCGATGCTTCAATCCGCCCGGCTCATTGTTAGCGCTCCAACCAGTTATGCGGCGCGCCTGGCGTGCCATGTCGACGATGTGCGCGCCGCTCAGGCGCTGCGCTTTGAGATCTTCAATGTGGAGCTCAACGAGGGGCTGGAACAGTCCTACACCAGCGGGCTGGACGCCGATCCCTTTGACGCGGTGTGCGATCATCTGCTGATCGAACATGTGCCGACGCGCCAGATTGTCGGCACCTATCGGCTGCAGACCGGTGTGAACGCCGCCTCCAAGCTGGGGTATTACAGCGCGCAGGAGTTTGACTTTTCGCCTTTTGAGGCGCGGCGGTCGGAGATCATCGAGCTGGGCCGCGCCTGCGTTCATATCCAGCACCGCAACCTCATCGTGCTCGGCATGCTGTGGAAGGGCATTGCGGATTACGCCCAAAAGCGGGGTGCGCGGTATCTGCTCGGCTGCAGTTCGCTTACTTCCCAGGACCCTGCGGATGGCGCCTCGGCCTATTCGGAGTTGTGCCGCAAGCATCTGGCCTCGCCGCCCTGGCTGACCCGGCCGCACCCGGAATATGACTGCCCTCTGGACCGGATGGCTGCGGACACGGTCAAGATTCCAAAGCTCCTGCGCGCCTATCTCAGCGTTGGCGCCAAAATCTGCGCGCCGCCGGCCTTGGATCGCAGCTTCAAGACCATCGATTTTCTCACGCTGCTGGATCTGGAGGCGATGCCGGCCCTGGCGCGCCAGCGGTTTTTAGGTTGACCCTCGGGCCCGCTCCGTTTGAAAATTGCGGATGAAAGGTTTCCGGCAGCACCCGTTTAGAGTCTCCTTCCGGCTGCTCTGGTTCGGCATGGAAGTGGTCGTCTCCCTTTTCGACTTTTTATTCCACTGCGTTTTTTGTTCCAAAGCCTCCCGGCGGCGCGCGCGCGCCCTCTGGCTGCAGCGCATTGCCCGACGCGTGGGCCGAATTTTTCATCTGCAGATTCGCTCCCTCGGCACGATTCCCCAGCGTGGCCTGCTGATCTCCAATCACGTCAGCTACGTGGACATCCTTGTGCTGGTCTCCTTGTCACCCGCCCTATTCGTTGCTAAACGAGAAGTCAAATCCTGGCCGGTCATGGGTCTGCTGGCTCAGCTCGGCGGGACCGTCTTCATCGACCGCCAGCGCCGCACCCATGTGGGCGAGGTGAACGACGACATACGGAATGCGCTCGACGACGGCGCGCTGGTGACCGTCTTTCCCGAGGGCACCAGTTCCGATGGACGCGCTGTATTGCCGTTCCGCTCCCCGCTGCTGGAGCCGGCCACGCGCTTGGAGCAGCCGCTTACGGTGGCTCGACTGCAGTACACGCTCGCGGACGGTTCTCCGGATGAGGAGGTGGCTTATTGGGGCGACGCGACGTTTTTTCCGCATCTGCTGAATCTGCTGAGCCGGGACAGGGTCCAGTCCACCGTCCGATTTGGAATTGTGACAGAGCCCGTTCCCGACCGGAAGGCGCTGGCTCTCCAGCTCCATTCCGCCGTATCGGCTTTGAAATGATCCTGGCCCGGATGCCGGTGGATGTAAATTCATCGACGGCTTCACTGGGCGGGTGAAAGCGCTTGGATCCCTTTTTGTCCGTGATGTAGTCGATTTATCCCTTTCAACCGCCAATCCTGTGGGGAGGTGTTGGATGGGTGTGCCGTCGTGGTAAATCCGCACGCGTGGGTTGGCAACCGCGGCGGGCAGGGGACTGCCCGCCCTACCTGCCTGATGTGCCACGGTTAAGTTGAACTGCTTTACCTGCTGACTTGCTGACTTGCTGACTTGCTGACTTGCTGACTTGCTGCCGCTCGACAGGTCGGATTTTAATGATTATAAATGCTGTCATGGACCTGCCGCCATTCATCCTGGCCTCCACATCGCCGCGCCGAGCGGAGCTGTTGCGGTCGTTGGTATTGGATTTCAAGGTTGTGCCCAGCGCGGCGGAAGAACTCTGGCATGAACATCTTTCCCCGCTCGAACTCTGCCAGCTCAACGCGCACCGCAAGGCGCGCACCGTGGCTGAAATAATCCCCGACGCCTGGGTTCTGGGTGCGGACACGCTGGTCTTTCTCGACGGCGAGCCCCTTGGCAAGCCAGGCGATCTGGCTGAGGCGCGTTTGATGCTGTCGCGCCTGCAGGGGCGGACTCACCAGGTCGTCACCGGGGTCAGCTTGATCCACCGGCGCGCCCTCCGTGAACGGCTGTTTGCGGTGTGTACGGACGTGGTGTTTCACCCGCTCAATGCCGATCAGATTGGGGACTATCTGTCCCGGATCAACCCGCTCGACAAGGCGGGCGGCTATGCCCTTCAAGAGCACGGCGAGAGGATTGTGTCGCACATTGAGGGATCTTACAGCAATGTGGTTGGGCTGCCGTTGGAACGCTTGCGGGCGGAGCTGACTTTTTTTGGGAGGGCATTGGGCGATCCCCATTCGGTCGAGCGCTGACCGTCGTGTGAGCCGTTTTTAGATTCCGTATTCCTTCAGGGTGATCAGCCGGGGGGTAGTGTCAGAGGTAGGGAGAAAACAGGCGGGCGGCGGCGTCGCACAGTTTTTCTGAAACCGGCCGAGCGTCCACGGCGGCGAGGGTCACTTCTTCCGCCCCGCGAAATTTCAAGTCCAGGATCGGTTCCATTTCTGCGGCGAACTCGCGGCCGTAGCATTCCACGTTCAATTCAAAGTTCAACCGCAGGCTGCGCGCATCCCAGTTGGCTGATCCCAGGAGAACCCAGTGTCCGTCCACGATCATCAGCTTGGAATGATCGAAGGGGGGCGGGGTTAGCCACAGGTGGCAGCCGCGTTCCAGCAATTGCCACCAGAGCGCGCGCGAGGCCCAGTGCACTAGCGGCAGGTTATTCTTCGCCGGAAGCAGGATGTCCACCCGCACCCCGCGCAGCGCCGCGAGATTGAGCGCGGCCACCAATGCGGGGTCCGGCAGAAAATAAGGCGTCAGGATCTTTACCGAGGTCTGGGCCTCGCCCAGCGCGGCCAGCAGCGTCCAGCGCAGCTTGTCGTAGTCCGCATCCGGCCCGTCGTTGATGACGCGGGCGATGACGGTGCCGGCCTCCTTCACTTCCGGGAACCAGGCGGTGCCCTCGAGGGTTTCCCCGGTGGTGAAGGCCCAGTCGTTTGCAAACGCCTCCTGCAAGTGGGTGGCAATGGGGCCTTCCACACGGAAGTGCAAATCCTGGACGGGGCTGCGGGGGGAACTGTCGAGGCAATGACCTTGACGGAGGTTTATGCCGCCGGTGAAACCCATCTGTCCGTCCACCACCAGGATCTTGCGATGGTTGCGCAGGTTGAGGGTGGCGACGCGCCAGGGTTGGAAGAGCGAGGCGGGCAGGAATTTTGCAAACGGTATTTGGGCGCGCCTGAGTGTGCGGGCGATGGAAGGCCATGAATAGCGCGTGCCAGCGGCGTCGATCAACACCCGCACGGCCACGCCCCGCTGGACGGCGCGACCCAGGGCGGCGGCAAACTGCTGGCCTGCCGGGTCGTTGTCGAAAATATAGCAGGACAGCGAAATGGATTTTTCTGCTTGGTCGATGGCCGCCAGCATGGCGGGAAAGGCGGCATCGCCATTGATCAGCGGCTGGAGGCGGTTGCCGGGCGTGAGGGGGCGATTTACCACGCGGTAAACAATTCGGGCGAGTTGCTGGAGATGCCCCGAGCTCTCGGGCCGGGGTTCGCCGAGGTCCTCTGGAACCGGGCGGGTTGGGGCGGGATGAGTGCCGGTCGGAAGGGCGCGGCGCTGGAGGCGGTTGATGCCCAGCGCGAGATAGAGGAGAGGGCCGAGCGCGGGCACCAGCCAGATAACCCCCAGCCAGAGGGTTGCCGCCCGCGGATCGCGTTTGTGGAGGAGGGCGTGACCGGAAGCCAGCGCCGAGGCGAACACATTGAACCCCACCCCGAGCAGAGGCCAGAACCGGGAAATGTCGTTGAGCCAATGCATCCGCCGGTACTGTCCACGGAAGGGCTTCCCGGCGCAAGAATTAGCCGCAAGGTCTGTGGCGATTACGCTTCAAATTTTAATCCGGACGCCGCAGTGGAAATTGCGCTCTGCTGCCCCTAACACGCTGCCGCAAACGCCAATTTCGGAATTTAAAAAATCCCATGGGGAGGACTTGTGAATAAACGGGCTCGATATATAGTGGCCGCATGTCACCCGGTGGAAACGCTTCAGTTGCCCCACGGATTTTGATTTTTATTCTCGCGAGCGGAATGTTATGGGCGGCGTCGGTTCCGGCGGCGTCGCCTTGGTCGTTGCGGGCTTGGCAGACGGAGGACGGGCTTCCGGAGAATGCCGTGACGGGTGTGGCGCAAACATCTGAAGGGTATCTATGGATTGCCACGCATGGCGGCCTGGCGCGTTTTGACGGCATCCGATTTCAGTTGCAGTCGCTGCCGGTGCCCACGCTGCGGAATAATGTTCTCATCCGCGGTTTGCTGCTGGGGGATGATAAAAAACTGTGGGTCGCTTTGGAAGCCGATCGCGGCTTAGTCATCGGTCTTTCAGACACGGCCACCAACATTTATGGGGCCGCCGACGGATTGCCCGCCTTGAAGCCTCTCAACATGGCACAGACAGCGGAGGGCGCTCTCTGGGTGAGTTATGTGGACGGATCGGTATGCCGGCTTTTCCAAGGGCATGTGACTCATTACGGGATACAAGATGGGTTATCGGGGACGGGGGGGTGCTGGTTGACGACGGATTCGGGGGGCGCACTGTGGTTTTCGAAAGCGGGCAATGTGGGCGTGTTTAACAAGGGCAGATTTGAGGTCCGATTTTCCTTCTCCGAACGCCCCAGCCGTATTGCAGGCTCCCGGGAGGGAGGACTGTGGATTGTCTCCGGCAAACATCTGTTTAAAACGGATGGAACCAATAAGCCGGTTTTGTTGGCGGAATTGCCGACGGACCGGCCAGGCGTGCTGCCATCGGTTTTGTTTGAAGATCGTTCGGGTGGGGTATGGATTGGAACGACGGCGGGCGGGCTTTTTCACTGGGACGGCGTGAAGATCGAGGCGGCGGAAACCTCCCACAGCGATATCACCAGCCTGGCGGAAGACCGCGAGGGAAATCTCTGGGTTGGAACCGAGGGCGGCGGACTGGATCGCTTGCGCAACCGGGTTCTAGAACTCCAAGGCTCCGCTTCAGGGCTTCCCTTTGAAGCGGCCCGGTCTGTCTGTTCCGACCTGTCGGGGAGAATGTGGGCGGTGGGCGTCAATGGAGCGCTGGTCCATAGGGCGGGGGAAGTGTGGGAAACCGTCCCGGAAGGCAATGGCTGGGTCGGCGCGCGGGCGACCTGTGTGACCAGTGACCGCACGGGGGGGGTATGGATTGGAACCTATCATGGCGGCCTGGTTCACTGGCGAGAGGGCCGGTTTGAAACATTCGACAGCTCGGATGGGCTGACGGGCGACAACGTCCGGGCGCTGCTGATGGATAGCAGGACTAATTTATGGATCGGCATGGAATTTCCGGGGTCATTGCAACAATTTAACTCAGGTCAATTCACCAGCATAGCACAACCCTCTGGCATTCGAACGATTCGAGCCATGGCGGAGGATGCGGCGGGCCGTATCTGGATCGGAACTTCAGATGGGTTTCTGTTTCGCGTAGAAAAAGAATTGTTAGTCGACGAAACGCCCCATGTCCTGCAGCCGCCGAGGCCTATCCGGGCGCTGCATGCCGATAGGCAGGGAGGCTTGTGGATCGGCTATGCGGGCGCCGGCGTGGGATGGCTGCGGGGCGGCCGATTCACCTGTTTTACCACAGCCAATGGACTGCGGGACAATTATATTTCCGGTATTGAGTCGGATGATGGCGCATCGCTCTGGTTTGCCTCCAGTCGGGGAATTTTCCAGATGAGCCGGCGTGAGCTGGAAGCGGGAAACGACAGGGCGCTGGCGGTGGATTACGGGCTCAATGAGTCCCTTCCGAATCTTCAGGGCAGCTACGGTTACTCGCCGGTCACAGCTCAAAGTCCGGACGGACGTCTCTGGTTTGCAACCCGCTCCGGCCTGGTGGCTGCCAGCCCCGAACGGGTAATGCCGAATCGTGTTCCGCTGGTTTCGCGGGTGGAGCAATGGGTGGTGGATGGCAGGCCGGTTCCATTCACGCGGGATGTGCCGGTAAAAATCTCTCCCGACCACCGGAGGATTGAAATTGAATACACCGCCTTCAGTTTTGCGGCGCCGGAGGATATTCTCTTTAAGCACAAGCTGGAAGGCTGGGACGAGGTGTGGAGCGAGCCGACCGCTCAACGCCGGGTTAGTTTTTCAAGGCTGGCGGCTGGCAATTATAGACTCCGAATTCAGGCGCGTAACAGCGCTGGCTTCTGGAGCCAGGCAGCGACCGGATTGGATTTTTACGTCGAACCTTTTCTATGGCAGACATGGTGGTTTCGGAGCGCTCTTGCGGCTGCCGTTCTGGCGGTTTTATTTTTTGGGATCCGGACCCATGAGCGGCGCAAGGTGGGACGACGGGTCGCGCTGCTGGAGCGGCAGCAGGCCGTTGAGCGTGAACGCGCCCGCATTGCACGTGACATTCACGATGAACTGGGCACCGGGCTGACGCAGATTGGATTGCTCTCGGATGTTGGATGCCTGAGTCCGGCTGATGAGCGGGAGGTTCAGGCAACCTTTGCTAAAATTGGAACCCGGGCCCGTTCGGCGGTGCGCTCCCTAGATGAAATTGTCTGGGCGGCCAACCCCCGCAATGATTTTCTGCCCCGGCTGGCGGATTATCTCTGCCATCTGGCAGACGACAGCTTTGAGGCCGGAGAGGTGCGCTGCCGCAAGGAGGTGCCCACCGGGTTGCCGTCCATTCCTGTCAGAGCGGAGATCCGGCACAATCTGGCATTGGCGGTCAAGGAAGCGCTGGCCAACACGCTCAAGCATGCCCGCGCCCACACGGTCCGCCTCCGGTTGGAGTGGTCAGCCCCCCACCTGGTGATCACCGTTGCCGATGACGGCGTTGGCTTTGATCTTAAAAAGAAATCCACGTCCCGCAATGGCCTGGGAAATCAGGCGGCGCGCATGGAGGAAATCGGCGGCCAATTTCAAATCGTTTCAGAACCCGGCCGGGGCACGGAGGTGGAATTTCGAATCCGTCTTGAAACGGCCGGTCGGTAGGGCTTTTGAACTATAGAGAAACACAGATGCAGGATGCACACTTCAGAGTATGAGTCAGCCAATTCGACTAGCCATTGTTGAGGACGACGCCGGGTTGCGAGAGACGTTGCAGAAGGTTTTTGGCAGCGCGCCGGATTTTCGGGTGGTGCTGACCTGCCCGGATGGCGAGTCGGCTCTCCGGGAAATCCCCGTCAAGACGCCGAATGTGGTGCTGATGGATATCAACCTCCCGGGCATGTCCGGCATCGATTGCCTGCGTTCCCTGAAACGGGTGTTGCCGGCTCTGCGGGTGGTGATGGTGACCGTTTATGACGACGACGACCGGCTGTTTGAATCCCTGCTGGCGGGCGCGGATGGCTATCTTTTGAAGCGCGCCACGCGGAACCGGTTTTTGGAGGCGGTCCGGGAAATCATGAACGGAGGCGCTCCGATTTCACCGAAAATCGCGAGACGGATGGTAGAATATTTCCATCAGATGAAAGGGGGAAAGCCGGGAAAATCGTCCAGCTCACCCGTCGCGGAGCTGGAATTGAAAGACTTGACTGCCCGGGAGCTGGAGGTGTTAGCGAAGTTAGCGGAAGGTCTCACGACCAAGGATGTCTCCACCGAACTCAAGATCAGCTGGGACACGGTGCGCAATCATATCACCAATATCTACGCGAAGCTCCATGTCCATTCGCGCTCGGAAGCCATCCTGAAATACCTCGGTCATCAGCCGGGCAAATAATCAGGCCGTCTCCGTCCCTCAATTGCACTATTCCGGTGTCGCCCGACTCCCGCCTAGAGTATCCGCCTATGAACCAGCCGTGGATGAGCGTGCTCCGTCATGAGATAAGGCGGATCGTTGGTCGGAGCTTTGCATTTTTGGCGCTTGCCGTCATGGCGGCTTTTCCGGTGGCGTTCGCCGCGGGGACCAATTCAACAGCGTCACCCGAGGGGGTTCTGATTGAACGCGATGTGGTCTATCTAGAGACGGGCCGGAAGGAGAAACTCGATCTTTACCAGCCGGCAGCCGATCCCGGGAAGACGTTGCGGCCGGCGATGGTTTTGATTCACGGCGGAGGTTGGACCGGGGGGGACAAGGCCCAGGCGCGCGAGCTGGAAATAGGAACCACTTTGGCGCGGGCCGGCTATGTATGCGCTAGCGTTGAATATCAGAAGAGCGGCGACAATCGATGGCCAACCAATCTGAAAGACTGTAAAAACGCGGTCCGCTTCCTGCGCGCGCATGCCCGGCAGTACCATGTGGATCCCGTTAATATTGGGGTGCTGGGCGGCTCCGCGGGAGGGCACTTGGCCTTGTTGGTGGCTTATACGCCTGGCACGCCGGAATTGACGCCCGGGTCACCTTATCCGGGTATCTCGGATTCTGTAAAAGTCTGTGTGGATCTTTATGGGATAACAGATTTGCTGACACGGCGGGCCACCGCGGGGGACGGGTCCCCCACCGGCGAGCTCCGCGACGCGGGCTTATTTCCCGATCCTCGGGGGACGAATCTTGAAAAGTGGCGGCTCGCGTCGCCGGTCAATCATGTTTCCAGTCAAAGTCCGCCCACGCTCATCTTGCATGGAATGGCCGACACCACCGTGGACCGCGATCAGTCGATGCAACTTGCCAGCACTCTGGCGGCCGCCGGTGTGGACTATCAGCTGAAACTCATTCCGGGTGTCGGGCACACCTTTGATCTTGAGCAATGGCAGCATAAATCGCTGCCAACGGATTTGAGGCCGCTGGTGATTGATTTTCTCGACCGCCATTTAAAACCCCGTCGCCCGGCTCTGATATCGGAACGCCCCTAACCCCCCCAATTGCACTATGGAAAAAAAAGACCGAAAAAACTATTATAAAAACATGCCCACATTCTGTTCGCCAAAAAGCATGGCCCCTAGGCGTGCTTTTACGCTCATTGAATTGCTGGTGGTGATTGCGATTATTGCCATTCTGGCAGCAATGTTGTTACCGGCCCTGTCCAAGGCCAAGCAAAAGGCGCAACAGACTGCCTGCCTGAGCAACTTTAAGCAACTCGGGTTGGGATTGCGCATGTATACAGACGACTTTAATGATCGTCTGCCTCCAGGCGGACCCGTTTGGGGTTTGGAATTTGGCCAATATGGAGGCTATGGCACATTTTTATCAAATCTTGGCGGATTGCTGCCGAACTACCTTCACCCGTATATGGGTTTGCCCAGTCCTTCAGGCGTCACAAATACAATTAACGTCATGATATGCCCTGGCGCGTTAAGCACTTACGCTACGCCCTGGGTTGAAACATGGCATCGCCAGTTCTACGGCATGTACAACCCGCGGTTTGCTGAAACGAACAGCACCAAAATCACCTTCAGCCCCTTTGGAACTTATGTTGGTTCCACCGCCACTGCTCCATCGGTGAAAATGAATATTATTGGTGCGCTGAATTCTTTGAGCGAAGTGTGGGCCATGATTGATTTAGATCAATTTGGATTTGCTGCCAATCCCGGGCAGACGCCTTCGTGGTCCGCCAATGTTGTTGGTAAGCCAACGCACGGAACGATCCGCAACTGCATTTATTTTGATGGGCACGGTGCCGCTAAAAAAGTTCCTGCAAACGGTCAATTTTAGAAATTCCCTCGTTCAACCTGCATCTCCTCCTTAATAAACTATGAAAATCCAACTTAAATATGCATTGGTCGTCGCGGTTCTCGTGTCCGAAATGTGCGCGCAGGCACAGACGCCACCTAATAATACAAACACGGCCAACGTGTTTGCAGAATCCACAGTGCAATATGTTGCTGGCACGGCCCCGACATCATTCACCAACTCTGTTTCCGGTTTCAACAAGGTGAAATGGAGCGCGACCGCACCGGCTAAGTCGTATTTCAAATTTGACTTCACCGGGTTGAATGTGAATACAAACTACGCGCTCAGATTAACTCTGCCCGATGCTAATAATAACTCAGCCCAGCATTTACAATTGTGGGCTCTGAATCAAAGTTATGCGACTTTCACCAACAATCCCAACGCGGCGACTCCCAGTTATGGGAGCCCGACCCTGTCCTGGTCCAACGCCCAAGCTAATGCAACCGGCATTACCAATAATGATCTGCTGACCACGGGCCTCAAGACTGCGTCGCTTGTCAAAGATTTTATGGACACCGGGGGTGGGGTCGGGACCAGTCAAGGCGTCACCCTACCGGCACCATGGGGACAATATCTTTTTAATAATCAGGTTGTCCTTGTTTTAACCGCTACAAACGACGTGCTCAACGCAGCTAACGGAGCGCGGTTTGCGCTCGCTTCCGCTAACGTAACCTATCAACCGCTCACGTTTGGAACATTGCCCCCGAGCATTTCAAGCATTCCGGACATGACTGTTCAATCCACCACCAGTTCTACGAATATTGCCTTCACGGTCAGCGATCCGGTGGATGCCGCCGCGAGTTTGACAAATATTACCCTTTCATTAGGCAATACCAATGTAACGCTGATAACCACTAACTTAAGTGTTCTATCGGGTGGAAATCGGACTCTCACTTTCACACCAGTCTCCAATCTCGCCCCGGGTGCCACTGCGAATGTCACTGTTACGGTGATCGTCACAGACAGTAATGGCAACAGCGCAACTTCATCCTTTTATTTGACTGTGACGCCGTTTGTTTCATTGCCAGTGGTCTGGAGCGGTACCAATTATAATTATCTCCCGCCGACAAACTGTATTGGCGCCGGTTCTGTGACGATTCCTTTTCAGGTCGTGGATACAAATATCGCCGCTTCTTCCTTGGTGGTTACCGGTTTCGTGTCTGCCTACTCCACCAATCTCAGCAGCCTGTCCTTTAGTTCCGTGACGGGCATCGCGCCGAACACCAATTACTGCACGATGACCATCAATGCCACGGGCAGCGGCGTGGGCATCGTGTACCTGACGATCATTGACCCTATCAATCTCGTGACCAATACAATTAAGCAGGCTGTCATGGTGCTCCCCGATAGCAGTTATCTGGCTTTTGATTTAATGAAGTACCAGCCTTCATCCTCTTATAGCGGCACGAAAGCAAATTTATATGACGTCTCTGGCAATTTATGGGCAGCTCGCAGCACAAGCGGTTCGGTAAACCTCATCTCCTCGATCTCACCCAGTCCTAATACATGGAGTTTGCCCGTGGGTGTGCCGCTCATCCGCGGGACTTCGAGTGGAAATCAAAATCAATTGCGACTTGTGGGGGGGGCGCTTACTCCCGGTAGCCATAAAGTTATTTATGCAAGCGTTTACGCGCAGTGGGCCGACACTTCCGTCAACGGCACCACGGCCTACTATCCTGGAACGTCTACAGGTGGCTTTGTTGAATTTGCTGAAAGCGGTAGCGCATCCGGCTTAGCCATGTCGGCAGTCTGCACTGTCAGCAATGTAAACAACACCGTGAATACCGATGGCGAATTCTACCTTGGATTGTATAACGGTACCAACGCTCCCAGTATCAGCACAAACCTTTCGCAAACTATTCCCAACCTTTACACCAGCGGCGTGGTGCCGAATTCACCGGTCAATGTGGTGATCAGCTACGACCTGGATACGGGCACCAGCCAGTTGTGGTTGAACCAACCCAATTCCACCGGAACCTCCGTTTCATTACAGGACGTGGCCATCACCAATCTGGTTAATGTGAATTATATTGTCCTGCGTCAAAATGCCAACATGGGAAACATTCTGGTCAGCAGCGTCGCGGTGAAAGCAGTGACGAAGCCGGTTCCCACCATCACCGGCGTCACCTACGCCGCGGGCACCGTCACCATTCGGTACACCGACTCAGCTGGGTCGGGACAATCCGCAAACCAGCAGGTTTGGAGTTCGTCCTCTGTAAATGGGACTTTCGCACAGGTGGTTTCAGGCGTAACCATCAATGATTTGGGCTCGGGCAACTACAGTGCTGTGATCACCGGGCAGACGGGTGCCACGGCATTTTTTAAGATTAATGAAACAGGGACGGCTCCCGTGGTGACATTCCCGTTCTAATATGGCAGCTTCTCACCGTTGATAACATCCGGGTGGCGGATCGCCACCCGGATGTTTTTTTGATTAAGACTTACGCCGCTATGTCGTCAATTCATAAACTGAGCCGGGCAGTTTTTTGTACGGCCCAGAGTCGTGCGGTTATGGTTGTTCAGGCTTTCGCGTTGGCAGGCCTGGTGACGACGCACGCCGCCACGCTGACGCTCCAAACGAATATCATCGGCACCACGCCCGAAATCCTCGCCTACAATTCCGGTCATTTTTACACCAACAGCAACACTAAGGACTGGTGGCGCTATGCCGGCGTGAACGGCGCCCGCGTCTTTGTTTCGCCCAGCGACATCGAAGCTTCGGATGATCTCGCCCCGGTAGGCGACGGCGTCACGGATCAGGCTTCCTTCGTCGCGCGCAAGACCGCGTTGCGCGCTGATCCGCTGAATCCCGCCTACATCAACTGGACTTACTTCAGCAACCGCTACGAAACCGTGGACATGGGCATCAGCGGGAACAATCACATCAAGGTGAACTACGCCCTTAGAGAAATGCGCAAACTGGGCGTTCAGACCTGCGCGCAAATCACCGGGTCCGCTTCGCGCTTTCCCATCATCGGCGACAACGACTGGCCCAACAAATGGGAGTTCTGGCAGCACTACTATGCGCAGGCTTTCTATCTGGGACGCACTTTTGACGTGCAGCGTTACCAAATGTATAACGAGCCGGACGCCGTGCCGCTGACAGATGATGATTATCTCCGGCGAATCCGCCTGGCTTCAGATGCCGTGCAATCCGCCATCGCGGACGTCAATGCACTCTTCGGAAAATCACTTGCGCCGCAGATCCTCGCGCCGGTGAATGCCGGAACCGCCATCAGTGATACCACTCAGCTTGGCGGCTTGGCTGTGACCAATCGTCACGTCAATTATCTGGGCATCACCGACACAAACTGGCTCAACCTGCAGAAATATGATTACCATCAATACAGCGGCGGCTCGTCCGGATTCGGCAGCGACTTGAACAGCCTTAATAATTACCTCGCGCTCGCCATGGCGCCGGAGCCGCGTTTCAAAACCACTGTTTCCGAATTCAACACGCACACGGCCGCGACGTTTGATACGATGACGGAGACCCTCGACACACCGGCTGAATACGCGAGCTTCGGTGGAATCTGCACCGCGCTGATGTCAAATTTGAACTCGGAAATGTATGTCTTCAAATTCTCGCAGACCGCACGCTCCGGAGGCGCTTATCCGGTCGCAAAAAATGCCACCCATTATGTGGACAACAATAATTCCCCCTACAATGTCGGCGGCATCACCCGGGCGGGCGAAGTGTATCGGCTCTTCAATAAAGCCTTCGCCACCGGGCGCCACCGGCTTAATACATTGAAGGGCAGCGGCGCCGGCAGCTTTGAAGTGCACAGCGGCTATGATCCTGTCCGCAACCGCTATTTTATCTTTTCTGTGAATGACACGTCCAGCAGCGTTCCGATTGACTTTGCGATTTCCAATGTGCCTGTGCCTGTCGGCAACCGCGTTTTACTCGAAGAAGTGAGTGAGACCACTTACGGGGGCGGTGCGCTATGGACGAGTGTCCCTGGGAACAAGACCATATCCGGCGGCACTCAACCCGCGAATTCCGTCTGGCTGTTAACCGCTCCTGCTGCAATTCAATCCGCCGCGCAGATTCTTACCGCCAGCGAGGATGCGGAGGTGCGGGACGGAGCTTATAAGGGCGCAAATTACGGCACGGCAGCCAGTATGGCCGCGCGCAACGACCCAGCCAGTGCAGATAACCGTAGCGCGGCTTACCTAAAATTCAATCTCGGTGATATCAGCGTGACCAATATTGAGTTCGCTATCCTGTCGTTGCAGGCGTCAACCGTCAGCACGAACGCCAGCGCTCAGGCACACGTCTACGCGCTCGACGCCACTAACTGGTCCCAAGCCACGCTCGCGTGGAGCAATGCGCCGAACCTGAAGCAAAATGTCACCGCTGGCAGCACCATTTCCCGCCAGTTCGTGACCGGGGCGGGGGATACCGATCACATTGTCGGCCAGCTTGTTGTGAATTCCACCAGTGCCAGTGAGAAGCTGATGGATGTCACAGACTGGCTCCAGACCCAAACGAACAGATACATTTCATTTCTTGTTGCGCAGGAGCCGCGCTGGGACGTGACCCTGCCTTCGTTGGTCACCGGCGACACACAGCCGGACGGCATTAAAATTCTTTCCACCGAAAGCGGCAACGGTCCGCGTCTTCAGATTGTTCTAAAAGCTTCAACCCAACTGATAAACACGCCGCCGATTGCCACGAACGATACTTACGCCGCAGTCGAGGACACCCTGTTGGTCGTCAGCGCCCCCGGGGTCTTGGCGAATGATTTTGATACCGACACCAACGCGCTCACCGCCGTGCTGGTGGCATATCCCACGAACGGAATTCTCGTGCTGAATGCCAATGGCGGATTCCTCTACACCCCGGCCACGAACTTCTTTGGCGTGGATCATTTTAGCTACAAAGCCAATGATGGCGCGGCGGATTCCGGCATCGGCACGGTGACGATCACCGTTGCTCCCGTGAATGACCCGCCGGTGGCGGTGAATGATGCTGCGGCGACGACCATGAACACCCCCGTCGTCCTCAGCGTGCTGGCGAATGATTCCGACGTGGATGGCGGCGCGCTGGTCATCACGACATTCACCCAGGGCACGAATGGCAGCGTGGCTGATAACGGCAACGGTACGCTGACCTACACGCCGAATTTCAATTATACCGGTAGCGACAGCTTTAAGTACACAATCACGGATGGTCAGGGCGGGACGAATTCAGCCATTGTGAGCCTCACGGTGATCACCTACGTTGGTGGAACACCTTATTGGACGAACCTGCTCGTTTCGACCGAGGCCTTTGTGCAAGGGGGCACAAACGCAACCACCGACCCGGATGAGGTTGCAACCGGTTACATCATGGTAAAATACAATGCTTCGTCATACACCTCGTCGCGTAAGGCGTATTTTCAATTCAATCTTGGCGGACTCAACATTTACGGCGGGACGCAGGCCGTTTTTACCATTGGATTCACCACGAATTCTTTCATTCAGAACGTCCAGCTCTGGGCGTTGAATCAGCCCTATACCAATTTCACCGCTAATATCACTTGGAACACGGCGCAGGCCAACGACACCGCGAGTAATAATTTGCTGACCGTTGGCGCTTTCAATGCGACGGCCATCGGCCCATTTACAAATCTGCCAGCGAGCGGCGCGCCGCCGTATTCGTTCACCCTGCCGCTCATCGGCAACTACCTTCAAGGCGGGCGCGTCACACTCGCCTTGAGCGGTTCGCCGGATTCGGGCAGCTTCGTCAATAACTCAGGCGGGCTGCGATTGCTGCGTACCAACGCCACCCTGCAAGTTCTGGTGATTCCAGCCGCACCGCCATTGAGCACCACCCCGCCGGTCATCACCGGCATCGTGTTGAATCCCGATGCCAGCGTCACCATGAGTTTTACCGGTGACACCAACCGCATATACTGGCTGCAGGCCCGGACCAATCTTACCGCCGGGGACTGGGTCAATGTCAGCACGAATGTGACAGGGACAAACGGTGTCTGGACGGCAACCGATCCGGGTCCGGCCGCGCTGCCTCAGCGCTTTTATCGACTTCTCCTCCCGTAGCCTTTTCCACCATGTGCTTTCTGATGAAAAATGCGGCGAATCTTTTTTTAGAAAATCAAAAAGGAAGCGTCCGGCTTTTTTTTCTGTCAGCGCTGGTGCTCGCAATGTCAGTGGGGTGCGCCATGGCACCCCGCAACTCGCCCGGCACGAGCTCTTCGGTCAAATGGGAGACCGCCATCGCCAATTATGAGGCCCAAGATAAGACGAATGCCCCTGCCTCCGGCTGTATTGTCTTTACCGGGAGTTCCTATATCCGGCTCTGGAAAAATCTGGTCACAGATTTCCCAGGATTGCCGGTGGTCAATCGCGGCTTTGGCGGCTGCCAGTTGCCCGATGTCTCTCATTACGCCGGCCGGATTGTCATTCCCTATGCGCCGCGGGAGGTGGTGATTTATGCCGGTGGCAATGACATCAATGCACATAAGTCGCCCGAGGCCGTATTTGTTGATTTTGTTGCCCTAATGAAAAAACTGCGTTCTGCGCTCCCCCGGACCCAGCTCATTTTCATTTCCTGCCCTCCCAGCCCTAAACGGTGGGCGCAGACGGATAAAATCCGAGAGCTCAATGCTCTCATTGCCTCCTATTGTCAGTCGCATGAGATTGCCTTCGTAAACACATTCAATCTCATGCTGGGCGCCGACGGTTTGCCGCGACCGGATATATATGGCCCCGATCAGCTTCATATGAATGACGTGGGATACGCTCTTTGGGCGGATGCCGTCCGCCCTCATCTGCGATAAATCCAGGACGAGATGAAAACACACGGGTTGATTATCGCTGTCCTTTTTGCCGGAAGCTTGGGGTTTCTAGGAATGCGAAGCGTGCAACCTGAAAGCCCCGCATCACAGGTACCATTGAAATCCGTCCATCCGCTGAAAGCTGTTCCTCCTGAATCGCATTCTGAGGCGGCGTCCGCAAGGGTCGAAAAGCTGCCGGCGGAGGGTCGGTTGACGGGACAACTCACCAACTGGGTTGAACGCCCGATTGACGCAGTTTTGATTCACACAAACCAACATAGAAAATCAAACTTCGGCAAGGAGCCCGCCCTGGATCCTTTAGCGCGTCTCTCCTTGAGGAGCGTGGGTGCGGACGCGGAGTCTGAAGCCTATTGGATGTCGGCCATCAATGACCCGGGATTGCCGGCCAACGAGCGCAAGGATTTGATTGAAGATTTGAATCAGGACGGGTTGTCTGACCCGAAGTATCCCAGTGCGCAGGACCGGCTTTTAATTTTAAATCGGATCCAGCTGATTGAGGATCTGACGCCATCGGCCATGGACCAAGTTAACGCCAGCGCATTTGCGGAAGCCTATAAAGACCTGTTGAATCTGGCGAGTCTCCCGCAGTTGCCAAAATGACAAGATGGCTAGTGACTTGCTAATGACTTTGGGCGCGATAAGACCGATAGAACTAGAGAATCAATTTTAAAATATGAATAGGATTATGGCGGATGATATATCGGATCGGTATCAGAGCCTCATTTCAATGCGCTCCATTAAAAAGGGGACGGGTCTGGTGTTTCTAGGGCTTTCCGCTTTTGCAGCCTTATCCCAATCCGTTCCCTCAAATTATTGTCTTACGGCTGTTCGGGAGGGGATGTATCACGACGGCTGGGTGGACTTGAACAAGAATGGG
>Ga0209086_10000483_pt1 | contig 34573 bp, 24 predicted proteins | sample M_130207_XF_Meta_FD_187312 | JGI IMG/M metagenome (GOLD analysis project Ga0209086, IMG submission 187312) | Freshwater microbial communities from Lake Montjoie, Canada to study carbon cycling - M_130207_XF_MetaG (SPAdes) (version 2) | ecosystem: Environmental > Aquatic > Freshwater > Lake... | reverse complement strand
GGTTCGGTTCGTTGGTCGGTAGGGACAATGTGATCGACAGTGGCGAAGGTGCGGGTAGGGAAGGCGACGTTCAGACCGAGATCGCGGAGCATCCCGAAGGCTTGGGGGCTGGTGACCTCGTGAATCAGGTGAGTACCAACGAAAAGCTGGGTGGAGCCGTCGGGCAGTATTCCTACCGAATGACGATCCCAAACTTTTTGAAAAAGAGTCTTGCCCATGATGAAATTAAAATAATTGATCCGACTCAGAAACGCAAACTAGCTTTACAACCCCTTTGCTTGATCGGGAGCGTAAGCCTATGTGTGTTACAAATTTGATACCTATAGGTACGAGTAAATTCAGTACGATCGAGGCTGGATAAGGAAGGTTCAGATTTTTTGCCAAATGGTGGCGTCGGCGAAGGTGTATTGGAATTTGCGGCGAGTTTCGCGAAGCAGAAATGGAAGATTGGTTCGGTCGATGAGTCGAAAGGAAGGTAGCAGAATCTTTTTTAGGGCGGAGAAGGAGTCGGTGGATGAGCTACCTAGCCAACGTGAAGAAGGGGTGTATTCAGTCGTCCAAGTGTAGGGAGAGGTGAGGAGGACCTTAGCCCCGGGATTTACAAGGGAGGGAAGCACCTGGGAGAGAAATTTCTTAGGATGGGGTAGACGGTCGATTAAATTGGCTGCGAGTAGTAGATCGAAGGTTCCTAGGTTCTTTGGGAGGCGGAGAGCGTCTGCAGGGAGAAAAGACACGCGTTGTCTGAGGGGCTTTGCCGGAGCCTGAGCGAGGGAGCGGCGGGATTTCTTGCCTTCTTCCAAGAGATTAAAAGGGAGCTTCCCTTTCTTCTGTATTTGTTGAGCCGCCCGAATAAAGGAGTGCGAATAGTCGATTCCGACGACATGAGGAACCTTGCGGGCGAGCTCGAAGGTGCTTCGACCGACTGCGCAACCAAGGTCAAGAGCTCGAAGGGGCTTGTCTTTAGCGTGGGAAAGCAGGAGTTGGACGCAAGCTGACGGGAAGTTAGCTAGACCACGCGGTGTGGGAACACCAGGGGGTAGCAGCTCCTTCGGCTCGAGATAGTGGAATGCGAGGTATTCCGCTAAAACTGCAGGCTTTTCGTAACTCGATTTCAGGCGAGGAGGTTTTGAAGGTAGGGCGCTGGTTGATAGTTCTGGATGAGGACGGTTGTGTTACCATCGCGGTGCATCCGAGCTTGATGGAGCTGAATCTCAGGGGTTTTGTGAGGCGCGTAAAGAATATCGTCGTGAGTGGCGTTGATTCTTTCGGCGAACTTATCAGGGGTAAGGTGGCCCCCGAGGTGATCCGAGCGACCCGTTGCCACATGGATTGTTCCGAGGATTTTTTCGTCTTGAATATCGCGTCCACTAAAAGGAAGGAGTTGCGTACCGAACCCGAGCTCGCCTAGTTCCCCGACGACCGGGTCGCGCTTTAGTTTCGCCACGTGCTCGGCAAAAGTCTGAGGATTACCTGAGATGAAAGTTCCGCCGACTTGGCGCCCTTTTTCCACATCGAGCATAGCTAGGGTACCGTCGGAAAACTTCATCGGCATCTGGCCGTGGGCGTTGGTGGGGACGAAATAAACTTCGCCCGCAGGAAGATTTGCCACATCGGGAGTTTTCCCGCGGCAGAGACCGTGGGATTTCTGAGCTTCCTGTTGAGCGAGGTCGAGGTGGAGGGTGGTTTTCTTGCCAGCCACTTCAAAATCGATCTCGACCCACTCAGCTCGGGTGAGACCCAAGCGAAGTTTTTCGGTTTGTTTACTTACTGAATTATAGTCTACGGCTAAGCCTGTGCTAAGAATAATTTCATTGAGGCCGTGCAAGGTGGCTCCACGAAATCCATGTTTTTTGGCTGAAGCGGTCAGGGGTGCAGTAGCGGAGTAGGTCGAGATGCAGAGAATGATATCGTACTTGGTGTAGATATCCTTTTCGAAGGAGAGTTCCTTGCCGTGGATATCGACGGCCAAGTCATCCATATCAAGATTACTTCCTCCAGTTTTCTTGTAGGCAAAAAGATCCCCGCCTGTCAGGCCGAGAGTGTCCCTTACCCCGTTGTTTAGTCCTTTGTAGAAGATATCGTGGGCGTATTTTTGCACGGTGAGGGTGGGGTCTTTCAGGAACGCTAGGTCTTTGATGCCTTGAGGATCGTCCAGATCGATGAGGACACAGGTTTTCTCCCCACGAGCGGGCTCAAAAACTGTCTGCAAAAGCCGAACGAGATCGAAGGGGGGAAAGGACTCTGGAATCTGCAAGTAAGGTTTATTCATTGAGAGTGTATAGCGTGTTTTTTTGGGTGCGCAAATATTGGACTTTGGGGGTTATCTGGGGCTGGTGCGGTGAACTGGTTTTTGGCAGGATGGAGTAATGGCATTAGCCCAGCGAGCGAAAAGCGACTATTTCGATTTCCTACGATTTTCCACTGTCTCGGCCGACCCGTCGAAGGGGCAGGTCATGCGTGATTGTGCCAGCTGGCTGAAGAAAAAGTTCCGGGAAATGGGGATGGAGGCTGAGATTGTGCCGACTCCTGGTGCCCCGGTCGTTCTCGCTTTCTGGAGAAAGCGGGGGAAGGGCCGCAGGAAAACGGTCCTAATTTATGGGCACTACGATGTTCAGCCCGCGGAGATGGGGGACGGATGGACCGCGGATCCATTTGAGCCAAGGGTGGTGAACGGGATGGTGGTGGCGAGGGGTTCGACCGATAACAAGGGACAGATTTTTGCTCATATGATGGGAGTGGCGGAAGCGATTCAACGTGGCGGACCTGAAACCGATGTGGTTTTTGTGGTGGAAGGAGAAGAGGAGGTGGGAAGCGATAATCTAGAAGCAGTTTTAAGGAAGCGTAAAAAAGATTTGGCCTGTGATGTTGCGGTGATTTCAGACACGAATATGGCAGGCCCGAATAAGCCCACCCTAACCTATGGACTACGAGGGATCTCTGCTTTGCAGGTGGAGTTGACTGGACCTTCGCACGATCTTCACTCGGGCGTTTATGGGGGTGCGGTGGTTAACCCGATCACGGTGCTGACCCGTCTGCTGGCCGGATTGCATGACGAGGAAGGCATAGTGGCGATTCCTGGGTTTTACAAAAAGGTCAGAAGTGCGGCGCGATGGGAACGAATGGCAGCCAAAGCCTTGGGGGTGCCAGATGCTGAGGTGAAAAGACAGGCAGGCAGCCCAGCTTTGGGTGGTGAGCCAGGATTTTCCGCGATCGAGAGGATTGGCATGAGGCCGACGGCGGAGATTAACGGGATCACGGGTGGATATCAGGGGCCAGGACCCAAGACGGTTCTGCCGAGCAAGGCTTGGGCGAAATTAACTTTTCGGTTGGTACCCCATCAAAATCCAAAGGAGATAGCGGATTTGGTGGAAAAAGATTTAAGGAAGCGTTGCCCCAAGACGGTGAAGATTAAAGTCACGCGGCAGCATGGTGGGTTCCCTTATTTCTGCGACCCCAAAAAGGGTTATGGCCCAGCGGCAGTTCGAGCACTAGGGGAAGCTTGGGGAGGAAAAAAAGTACACTTCTTGCTCGAAGGCGGAACCATACCCATCGTTAGCGTGATTCGAAATGTGTTGGGGGTGGAGACCTTGCTGGTGGGGTTGAGCCAGCCCGACTGTCGAGCTCACGGACCGGATGAGACTTTCCCTCTTCGTTATCTCGAACAGGGTGCAAAAATGAATCAAGCGCTGTTGCGGCAAATTGCGAAAGCTTCGTGAGCGTTATTCGGTTGGCAATCTCTTAACTGCCCCCAGTCATATCCACATAATAACCTTTGTGATAGTTGTACCAGTACCACCATCCGTTCCACTCCTTCAGCTCCTCCGTCTCCTCTTTTTTTAAGTAGATTCCGGAAAACCCCTTGCCGGTAGTGTTGGAGTTGTTTTCGAGCCTTTGCTTAAAGGCAGACACGAAAGATGAAATCTTTGCGGTCGGAATAAACACCACCACTTGGCCTTCGCGAGCGAAGGCATTTCGAGTCACATTTCCATAACTTTCGCGAACATTTTTCCCCGTATCCATAACATAAAAGCTCCCCGACCCATTGGCTACTTTAAGGGGTTGGTAGCCCGAATCGATTCTTCCCAGCAAACTTACTTTCTTCCCAAGATACTTGTCAGGATCGAGCTTGAGGTCGTCTCCTGTTTCTAAAGCAAAAGCCTGCGCTAGAAAAACACAGCAAGACCCAATACAACTAAAAAAAACTAATGGTTTACGCATACTTCCTTGTTACCTATTAATCTTTAAAATAGAAGGATTAACTTACTAGTATTTTTAACCTAGCGTAAAGGGATTGAAGCTTTGGCATCGAGACTCCTGCTGCAGTTCCCAAGCGTAAGGGTTCCCCCCAGATCGATTCGAGTTCGATCGGTTTCATGGCTAAGTAATCGAGCAGGCTAGAGGGTTGATAGGCTCCCATTTTCTGCGTTCGCACGATTTCCTGATTCGGATGTTCTGGATCTTGAGGAAATCCAAGGGCAGCGGAGGCGGTCATCACCTCGTTCATCAGAACGAGTGTTTCGGCGTGGAGTACTGGATTGGCCAAAATCTGTGCGGTGTCGATCCCCCCCTCTGCAATGGAAAGGCCATTGAAAGGGACATTCCAAACTAGTTTGTACCATCGCGCAGAACCGACCGAGGGCGCAACGGAACAGCGGATACCTGCTTGTTCGAAAAGCTGAGCTATGGATTGAGCACGAGGAGTGTCGCCTTCAGTGAGATCGGAAAAGCGAATGTTTCCGCCAGACATGTTCGAGGCAACGCCTGGGGTTGGACGGGAGACGCATACGTGACATACACCGCAAAGAACTTTGTCCCGACCCACGATAGAACCGATTAGCTCCTCATTACCGAGACCATTTTGTAAAGTGCAGACCGATGTTCCGGGACCGATCAAAGGTGGAAGTAGCTTCGCAAGCGAAGCGTTGGCGGTGGTCTTGATTGCGACGATGACTAGATCCACCGGACCTATTTGTTTGGGTTCCGCGTAGGCCTTAATTTCTTTGAGATGGAAATCACCCTCAGTGCATCGAATTTGCAGGCCCTTTTGTTGGAGGTGGACAAGATCACGGCGTGCGAGGAAGGAAACAGGAACACCGCTATGGGCAAGTTTGGCCCCGTAGTAGAGGCCCAGGGCCCCTGCTCCCACAATGGCAACATGGGGATCCTTTGGTAGGACAAGAGAAGGGCTAGGTGGCATTGGTAAGAACTAGCTTACTTTGGTAATTTACCAACGTTCCCTTCAGCGCAGAGTTTTGAAATGTCGGAGATAAAAAAAGTAGATGTGCTCGTGGTGGGAGCTGGACCGACGGGGCTGCTGCTGGCCTCGGAGTTGGTGCGTCGTGGGGTCGGGGTTCGCTTGATTGAAAAGCGGACTTCGCCTGCAGAGCACTCGCGGGCCCTGGCAGTGCTGCCTCGGACGATGGAGATGATGGATCAGCTTGGTCTTGGGAATGCTTTTATTAACTCAAGCCATCAGGCAAAGGGCATCTGTTTTTATGGGCATGATCGAAAAGAGGCTTTTCGTTCATCGATGAGCGACTTACCGAGCGAATTTCCGTTCTTTTTACTTTTGCCTCAGACGGAGACAGAAAACATTCTGGTGAATCATGCTCGAAAAGCGGGTGTCGAGATCGAGCGTGGAGTGAGTTTTTTAAGGATGGTGCAGGAGAGGCAAAGGGTCTTGGCGACTCTTGAGAGAATGGATGGGAGTACGGAGAAAATCGCAGCTTCCTATGTGGTGGGTTGCGATGGATCGCATAGTGCTGTTCGGCAAGCTGCTGGTTTGGAGTTTCAAGGGGGAGGATATGATCAGAGTTGGCTCTTGGCGGATGTTGTTTTGGATCCAAGACTCGATCCGAACTGGCTGCATGGCTTTACTTCGATCGATGGGCCGATTTTCTTTTTCCCCTTACCAAATAATATCTGGCGGATTGTACTCCTGCGGAAGCGGGCAGAGAGCGCAACAGCTGAAGTCTCCATGAACGAAATAGTGGAGACCCTAAATAAGAACCACCTCGGCCATCTTCGGGCCAGGGATCCTTCTTGGTTGGCTGGATTTGGCATCCAGCACCTCAGGACGCTGCATATGCGAGTGGGGCGGGTGTTTCTATGCGGAGATGCCGCTCATGTTCATAGCCCAGCGGGTGGGCAAGGAATGAATACGGGACTGGGCGATGCATTCAATCTTGGGTGGAAGTTGGCTCATGTGATTAAGGGCAAAGCCAAAGAGGAACTTTTGGATAGCTTTGAAGCGGAGCGGATGCCCGTGATTGATGGAGTGATGAGAATGACGGACCAGATGACAAAGTTGATCACTGCGACGGACGGTCCACGGGTATGGATTCGTGAATGGATTTTGCCGATTGTCGCGAAGATGGGTTTAGCAGCGAAGATGGCCATGCGATTGAGTCAGCTTTCTGTGGGGTATCCGCATAGTTCAATCGTTCTTCCTGGAAGGGTGGCAGTGGGGGTTAAGCCGGGGGAAAGAGTGCCCCCGTTATCATTTTCGGACTTAGCAACCAAGCGAGCAAGCAGGACCCCAGATCTTTTTGGCAAGGGTAAGATTGTCTTTCTGGTCATGCCAGATTTAGGAATTGGATCGAAGGGGATTCGCGAGGTTATGGATAGGAGATCGGATTTAATCGATTGGCAGTGGATGGTAAAAGAAGGGGCGGGGAGGCCAACGGAAGCGAGGAGTGGTGAGTTGATTTGGGTTGATGGGGAGGGGAAGGTCCGTGAGGAGCTTGGGGTGGAGGATTATCCGAGTTTTGCGCTGTTGCGGCCCGACGGTATTGTCATGGCGCGTGGAGAGCTTTGTGAAACCCAGCTACTGCAGGATTTTCTATGTCGGGTTTTTGGGGAGGAGTTTAAAGGAGGAGGTTGAGTTTCAGCGGGAGGCGGTGGAAGATGGCGGCCGTCTGGGTCGGGTCCATAGCTCAACGGTTAGAGCAGGGGACTCATAATCCCTTGGTTGAAGGTTCAAATCCTTCTGGACCCACTTTTTTTCAATGCTGGAGCACCTGGCAGACTTGCGACCCATACTCTGGGTACCCAAGCCATTCACGGGTTGTGGACAAGGGGCGCGAGAAAATCAAAAAAATCAAAGGCCATCGGAAGCAGAAGGGAGTGGAATCAATGAGTGCGTACATCTTTGCCCCTTTTTCTAATTCCGCTGACGCTCTCCATGGCTCAGTTGCCGGCCCAGGAGAGCGCTCACGAAATAAAGAATTCTCAAGAAGGGCTAGCCGATAGTTCTTGGCCGAGGAAGCCTGGGAACCAGCTCAGCCCACTTTCGGGAAAAATGAAAGATGTGAAGCAGATCGACCCGAAGGGTTACGCGGTTGGTAAGGAGTTTAAAAGTAGTCGAGTTTATGAGGATCGAAAAGAATCGAGCATGGCTTCCGTTCCGATGTGGGCTCGTTCGTCGTCCGCCATTAAAAACAAAGAATCATCCCTGAGCACGCATGGCAACTCACCATGGGATCAGAGTGGAAATTCCCAATTTTCTCAGCAGGCGAGATCCACGATGCAACGGAAGGAAAACCTAGAGCAGAAGGAGTTTGCCCATAAGGCAACGGATGATTGGTCCTCCCGTGTTAGCCGTACCTTCCAAAATGAGGATGGCACACGAGAAATGTATCAAGGTCGCCTGATTCGTGTGCGAGAGAGAGTTGCCCGGGATGAATCCAACACGGGAAGGGATTTAGGGGAGGGTAAAAAGGAGATGTTTAGCCCTTCCGAGGTTAAAAAAATATTAGAAGGAAAGCCCGCTCCGATCGATCCGTTGCAAGACGCGCCTGTGAAGGTTCCGATTAAGGCTGAATCTCCAATGGCATCACTGCCTTCATCTGCGGATAATTGACCAAGCTGGCGGTGATAGTGGATTGGCCTTGGGGTATTTTGCCGCGCAAGGCCTGAAAAGGGATCTTGAGTTGGTAGTTTAATCGCTCCCCTGCGTTGACGTAACTGTAGCCAGGTTCAGCCGCGAATTCAAAATCCTCTGACCAGGTGTAGATTAACTTTCCTTCTGCGTTCCGAATGACTGCGTCTAACCTTTGGGCGGTTGGAAAATAAAGGGTGGAACCTTTATCCGATGCGTTAACCAGAGTAAACTTGACGGTGATCTCGTCGGAAGGTTGTGGATCGCGGATTCTCTTGAGCGTGAGTTGGCTAGGGTTGATTTCCAGATTGGTTTTATAGGATTCCAGGTTAAGTTCGTTGGCCCCTTCAAACCTTTTTTTCGAACCCTCCATAAAAAGGCCACCCTTGATCAAGCCGGGCGAGGAAAGAAACTTATCGGGTTGACTGGTACGTGAGGAGGCATCGGAAATATCGGCGGCCTTTACCTTTCCGATTAGGCAAGAGATGGAGAGCAGTGACAAAAGGAGGTGAATGTGAATCGCCATATCAGTTTCTAGATTACGGAACTTTGGCGAAATGACAAATCGGGCTGTCGTCTTCGCCGTGATGCGATATCTTCACCTTTGATGAATGCAGTTCGCCGCCTATTGCCCCTTCTTATGGGATTGTTCGTTTGGTTGGGGGCAACCCCGAAGCCTCCCGTACTATTTCGAGTTCATCTTCAAGCTCCCGAAGGGTCGAAGGGTCAAGTTTCCGTTCCGGTGACCCTTTTTAATCCTGCACAGACCATATCGATCCAGACGATTCCTGAAGTTTCGGAGAAGGAGATTCGGAAAGTGTCGACGAGGGTGGACGGATCGATTCTAGTGGAATTTACTGATTTCGGGCAGACGAAGTTGGAGGTGGGGACGAGCACGGGGCGAGGGCTTATCATGGTGGTGATTGTGAATGGGCGGGTAGTTTATGCGCCTCGGATCGATACGGTGCTAGCGAACGGGTGCCTGCTATTGCCTGCGGGCTCGATTACCTTGGAGGAGATGGCACAGATCAATGGGGACGTGGAGCATTCGAAAGAGCAGAGGTTAAAAGATCTGCCGCGGTCGGGTTAGGTGCGTTGGCGAGTTATTCAAAAAAAGTTACAAAAAGCAAAGAAAGGTATGGACGGCCTACTTTTTCCGCCCCAGATGAGTGGAATGCAAAAACACTACAGGTGGTGCTTTTTTTTAGTTTTGGTGGGAATGAATGCTATTACTGAGGCTTCCGCGCCAGATCCTGCGGGACAAGCAGCGGCGGGAATTGTTGCAGGCCTCGAAAATGGGTCGGGCGGGCGGTTAGTTTTCAACGGAAAGACGGAAAGATTGGAGGTGAGGGATAGTTTGGGGAGCCTCATCGATGAGATGCCTGCGGGTACGGCGGGGAAAGTGGTTGACGTGTCTGGGCAGGAGTATCGCTTAAGTTTTGGCAAAGACGATATGGGTCGTCGCAGTGTTTTAGTTCGTGCCGGACCTGGAATGCAGAAACCGATCACCCTAGAAGTTTTTGGGAGGGCGGCCGTACTTTCGATTGAAGCTTCCTTGCTGGCGACTTTAGGGGCGAACGAGGAAGTCTTTTATGAGCCCTCGATTTGCGGTCAGGTTTATTACATTGAAGGGATAGGAGGAGTAGGGAGTCGAGTCAGTCGTTTGGCGATAAATAAGCGCGAGGTGGCTATTTTAGCGAAGCCTTCGAATCCCACCGGGGCGGGACCGGGCACCTCAAGTGGGGCCCAAGACGATGGGAAAGGCATGGAAAAAGCAGGGGATGCTGTGAAGTCGGCATTTTGTGCGGTGCTGGGTTTGCCCGACAAGCAAGCGAGCAGCAAGGCTAAGGTTTATCGTTTGAAGGGGAACCAAGATCCGAACGAAGGTGCTTGGGGAGGGGTGACCGCACCCGTCTCAGCGGAAGCGGGAAGACCTTAAGAATCTTAGAGTTTCTTTTTTGGCAAAGGGCTCATTTTGTCGGCAAAGGGTCGACTGGAAAGTTTAGCGACTCGAATCTGTTTTAGTGTTTCCTTGTTGGTGGGACGATTTAATCGAGCAGGCCAGTCCGCTGGTTTTGGTCTCGGCCACTCCGAAAGAGGGAGTCTGGCTTGCGGATTTGCGCTGGACCACGACCACTCCTCTGGATGCTTGCATAAGTTTGAAGCGACGGGATTCCTCTCAATATAGTGGGCGACTTTGAGGAACGATTTTTGCCCGACAACCGCATGGGATCGGAATCGGTTTTGGAAGACTGATCCGAGACCGATGGTTTCATTTGCAGTTCGCCATCTTTTTGATTGGGTTGTGCCGAACCAGTGCATGAATCTGCTGATCGCTTTTTCTTCTTCGGCACGTCCAAGAAGGTGCCAATGGTTAGGCATGATGCAGTAGGCAAAGATCGAAACGGGGAACTTCTGCAAGGCCTCGCGAAATACGAGTTCAACCTCTTGATATTCCTGATCGGTAAAAAACATTTGGGTCTTCATCACGGCGCGGTTGCATAGGTGGAAGACGCTTCCTTTGGGACAATGTCTGAGTTTTCTTGCCATAGAGGATATAACTGAGCAAACCGCGGAAAGGTGCGGTTTTATTTTCGAAAATTGTATTTTTCTTGGAATTGGGGTCAGAGGTGGGGTCAGAGGTGGGGTCAGACCCCAAGTTATTCGCAAAGAAGAATTAAAATCGGTTGACGAAGTGAAGTCTAGGGCTTGTATTAAGCGGATGCGAGAGCACTTGGGATTGTTGGGTGGCAGGTCGGGCGACACTAAATATAGGGTCGCTTGTGCTGTTTTACGGGGTGAGTTGGGTGAGTGGAAATCTGGTTTCTCTAGGACGAATTCGGATATTTCGGTGGAAATGATTCGGAATGTTTCGAGCTCATTCCGGCCTATGAGCCGTTCGTTTATTTACCGGGGTGGGACCTGGGTGAGACGTTTGGGAGAGCGGGTAAGAAGTTGGGGGGGTGTGGGGGTGAGGGTCTTGGGGGGAGTGGCAATGTTGTGGATGAGCATGGTTCCAGCAACTTTGAGGGCGAATCCACAAGGGGAGGCGGTGGTGGGGGGGGCGGCGGGGTTTAATCGGCCTGATGCGGCGACGCTTATTATCAATCAGCACACGGATCGGGCGGTGATTAATTGGAATGATTTCTCGATTGCGAACGGAGAGTTGACGAAGTTTGTCCAACCGACTTCAACCTCTGCGGTGCTCAATCGGGTTGTAACGATTACCCCCTCGATGCTGAATGGTGCTTTGGAGGCGAACGGTCAAGTCTGGCTTTCGAACCCGAACGGAATCATGCAGGGCAAAGGTGGCACGATCAACGTGGGCTCCTTTGTGGCGAGCACGCACGATATCGGTACGGAAGATTTTATGAAGGGCGGCCAGCTAACCTTAAAGGGGGACTCGGACGCGTCGATTGTGAATCAAGGGAACATCACAGCCAGAGAGGGAGACGTATTTCTGATCGCCAAAGAGGTTAAGAACGAAGGACAGCTGATGGCGAAAGATGGGACGGTGGGAATGGTCAGCGGGACGGAGGTATCCCTCCAGGCTATTGGGCAGGGAAATTTCAAAGTGAGGTTGATGGCGGCAGAGAAGCCGATGACAGAAAACGGAGGACAGAAGACAGAGGGTTCGGCGGAAATTGTGAATGAGGGGGTGATACAAGCGGCGAATGCGGTGTTGGAGGCGAAGGGAAGCTATCTGCCAATGGCGATTAAGAACACGGGGCTGATTGAGGCAACGGGATTGAGGCAGAACGGGGATGGCAGCGTATCGTTGATCGGAGGCGAGGGGGATATTCTCAACACCGGGGTGGTAGCGGCCTTGCAACGGAGCCTGGATGGTCAGAAGGAGACTGGGGGATCGATTATGATGATGGCTAATAACGTGACCTCCAACCCCGGATCGATTATCACGGCGGCAGGGCGGGACGGCGGAGGGAGTGTGAAATTGCAGGCGGTAGACACCACGGTTTTGCGGGGTGAGATCAGCGTGGTGGGCGAGGCGGAAAGCGCAAAGGGCGGGAAGGTACAAGTGTTGGGGGAGAAGGTGGGAATGTTTGAAAGTGCGAAGGTAGATGCGAGCGGTGGGGCGGGTGGCGGGCAGGTGTTGGTGGGAGGTGATTATCTGGGCAAGAACGCTGAAGTACTTAACGCCAAGGCGGTGGTGATGGCACCGACAGCGGAGATCCGTGCTGATGCTAAGGTCAATGGTGACGGAGGTAAGGTGATTCTTTGGTCGGACGGTTACACCGGCTTTTTTGGTGAGGTCACTGCACTCGGCGGGGCGCAGGCTGGCAACGGGGGATTTGTGGAGACATCATCCGCAGGCAATCTGCAGGCGATGGGCGCGGTGAATGCCTCAGCTCCGGAGGGATTGGCGGGAAATTGGCTGTTGGATCCAGGAAACATTACGATTGAAGCTGTCCCGAGCACAACCACCCCAGGTGGCTTTTCTGGTGGGAACCCACTCGTATTTACCGCGCCCATTACCTCTTCGACTGTGTTGAATACAGATATCAATAATGCTTTAAATTTGGGGACGAGCGTGACGATTCAGACGGGAACCGGCGCCGACTATAACATTACGGTAAGTGCGGCGATTGCTAAGACACTTGATAATGCGACGACGCTAACTTTGGATGCAACGGGTGCGATTACGATCAGCGCTGATATCACCTCCATCTCCAACGAATTAAACATGGTATTTCGCGCTGACAGCAATTCGAACAACGTAGGCGCCTTTACACTGGACGCAGGGGCTGACCTGATAAGCAACGGTGGAAATATCACAGTGACGGCGGCGGATGTGGCTCTGACTGGCACGATGGATACACTGAAAACCATCCAAACTGGGGTGACGATTGCGGGGGATGTGCTTCTTAAGCCTTCGGTTGCAGGCACTGCGATCGAAGTGGGATTAAACCCTGCATCTGCATTTAGTGTGAGTAATACTGAAATTGGTAACATCACACTGAATGGAAGTATAATCCAAGGAACTTTGACGATTGGGGATCGCACTGCCGGACCGATCACCCTGGGCGCGGGAGGAGCGGTTGCGGGGGGTGCAAGTAATCTCTCTTTGGTGACAGGAGGCACGATTAATGACACAACCACAGCTGGAGTTTCTACCACGGGACTTTTGACCTTGAGTGCGGCGGGAAGTATAGGGAGCACATCTACTCTGAATATTAGCGGTGGCAGAGTGGCAGTCGTTACAGAGGGTGCAACTCTCAATCTGACGAGCGGACCAGCAGTATCACAACCACTATCACAACTTTATGTGACCACAGCGGGGACGACGGCGACTCAAAGTATTTCTGATGGTGGAAATTTGAATTATTTAGTTACTGAATCTGGAGGGGATACATCCCTTAATAACATCAGCGTAACAGGCAGTGGCGGTATTAGCACCGTTGACTTTCGTTATGTAAACACGGCAGGAGATATTACCTTATCAGCTGGTACCGTAAACATCGGTGGGCCCACTGCGATCACCAACGGTGGTTCCGGGTATACTGTTGCTCCCGCCGTTTCATTCACCACAGCGCCGGGTGGTGTTGCTCCCACCGCAACTGCAACCCTAACGTTCGGTGTTGTCACCGCAATAACTATCACATCCGCGGGTACTGGCGTGACTGGAATCTCCATAGCAGCCCCGCCCACATCCACCCCCACCGCCCCAACTTCACCAGCTACAGCCGTTGTAGCAAGGGAATATAGAAATGTTGTTGCCGCTAGTTCCGGCGCACCAGCTAACCCTCTTGCTTTAGAGTTAAGGGCACCAAATGGGACGATCACGGTTAACACTCAAGTAAGCATCAACTCCGGGGGTGGAAATATGACCTTGGCATCACAGGATCTGGTTTTGGGAGGCGCCATCGGCACGGCTAACACTTTTTATAATATAGCGGGTGTTTTAAACACCTTTGAGTCCAATGGAACAGGAGCAGGAGCAACCTTCGGAACTCGTGATATTGGTGTTGGAACCGCGGGACAGATTAGTGGAAGTGGCGGGGTTTTGACTTTGGAGCCTCTGTCGGATTCGGGGGCGGGTCAGATTGTAACCATTAGTACTAGGCAAACGCCTAATACTTACAATATTTCGCGTGATGAAACGATGCTACTGGAAGCGCCAGCGATCCGAATCGGCGGGACACAAGCGGGGGATATCAACATTAATGCGATCCGATCTGCGACTGACCGTACGCTTACTTATCTGCGCGGTATTCCCCCTGCTACAGAAACAGTTACTTATCTGCCTCGGTACTTTGAAAATCCATTTTTTAACGAAACTTCTGAGTTTGGGCCTGATATTGGTGGCGGAGATACCGGGGTGTTTCCCGTGCCTCATGTGAACGGCGGGACGGTAAGTTTTGTCTCTGCTAGGGGTGAGGTACGAAATGTGCCTGATGGAGATATCAACGTATTCGGGCTCAGTATGACAGGCGTAGATGGTGCCTATTTTGATGGGCGGGGTGGGTCGAACACTAGGTATGCAGTGCAAAACTCTGCATCTTTATCGACCGGATCGATAATTGGGGAGATTAGTGGGCGGACGGGAAGAACGATTATGGACGAAACGATCGGGAGTGGCGGGGACTTCAGCTTTTTTATAGGTCAAAGCTATAGCGTCGTGGATGGGCGTGATGTGACGGGAGCGGTTACTTCCCTAACCACATCTTCTGGCGCCACGGCAACGGCTGGGTTTACGCCTGGGCTTGGTACTGTGACTAGTCTCGTCACTGCGAGCGGGGGATACGACTATAATTCTGCTCCCGTGGTCACGATTTATGGCGGTGGAATTCAGGAGGCGAGTGCTAGGGCTTTAGTTAGCTCGAGCGGGACGGTGGAAAGAGTGGTTCCGCAGATCGTGGGTACAGGATATAAGAGTGCGCCCGATGTGGTCTTTTCCGGAGGGGGTGGAAGTGGGGCGGTGGCGACTGCTTTCGTCAACGCGGCGGGGCAACTTTCACCCTTCAAGATAACCACGACAGCGATCTATGATTTTGCCCCGACGATTCAGATTTTCGGAGATGGAACGAAAGTTGCAGTGGCACGACCGATCCTGAGTAACGGTACGAGCGGGACTTTAACCGGGATTCAGATTGTGGATCCAGGAAGTGGATATACGACCGTATCCGCTATCGTGCTCAGTGGCGGAGGGCAGACCACAGCAGGGCAGGCGGTGGTTGCATTGGCGGACGGGTATAACCCCTCAGCTCGAGGGGGTCAGATCACACCGATTTATGTCAGTGAAGGCGGCAAAGGTTACTCTACCACTTCAGAACCAACCGTGACTTTGAGCGGGGGTGGAATTGCAGTGGCTCAAGCCAAAGCGATTATCGATACAAACCCCGGATCGATCAATCGCGGACAGGTGGTGGGGTACCAGATCACCGACCCTGGGCTGGGCTATACGAGTGCGCCCAGCGTGATCATTGGACAGGGGCAGGCTTTTGGTAATTTTGGTGAATATGGGGTAAGCACGGAGCAGGTGGACCAGAATCGGGCCTCAGGCGCTATTGTTTTAGATTCTTTTGGAACGGCGAATAATACTGTGGGAGATATTGATCTCAATGCACCTGTACAGACAGGTAACGCTTTCGGGGTGGGCGGAACAAGTGCGGTGTCGGGATCAATTCTGATTAATTCCGGTGTCGCGTTCACAGCAAACACCGACGGAGGAACGGACGGGGTGCTGATCACGGGAGATGCAAATGTGAACGGATCTACGGGGGGGCTGGAGATTGCAAGCTCCGGAAGCATCACAATTACCGCCTTCAGTATCAGTAACACTGATACCAGCACGCTTGCGCGTCAAACTGGATCGAATGGAATGCCTATTCAGATCGGAACGGCAACGGGAGCATCAGGATCGAATCAGGTGGGTTCTCTCAGCGCATTTGTTACCGATCGTGATAACGTAAACTTTGGTGCTGGAGATTTGCAGATTTACGCGCCTGCCCCTGGGGAGCTGGAGACGGCGGCGGGCCAACCGATTGATCCGAATCATGTGCAGCAGCCGCCAAGAACCAGTAACGATCTATATCTTTCCAGATTGCAGTCGGATGCGGTTAAGACCGATGCAGCGGGAGTGGATACGCCCGATGAGTCGCTGGTAATTGTAGAGGTAGGTGCGTTTGAGGGTAAACTGACCCTACAAAGATACGCCGCTAGTTCTGCCACGGCTACGATTGGCACTTCGCTTACTGGACAGTCGAATGGGCAGGTGACGTTGATCACCCCAATCCAAGGTGGTGCGCTTTATAATACGGCGCCAACGGTGGTGATTACTGGGGGGGGGATTGTTCGAGCGGAGGCTGGGGTGACGAGTGTGGCGCTCGGGCAGGTCACGACCATCGTGGTGGATGACGCGGGGGATGGGTATGGCAATGCGCCAACGGTAAGGTTCATCGGTGGGGGTGGGGATGGGGCCGAGGCGACGACCACCGTGGCTAACGGGAAGGTGACCGGAATTACCATCACGAACAAGGGTTTTGGGTACACCAGCCTGCCAACTGTGATCTTGAGTGCGCCTTCAGGAACCCAAGCGACCGCCACTGCCACAAGTTCTTCTCTTCTTTCTGGGGTTACTTCCATTACGGTTAAGGAGTCGGGCACAGGATACACCACGGCACCAACCGTAACGATTGCTGATTCGTCAGGATTAGGAAGTGGGGCTTCCGCCACAGCCATCATCAACAGTGCGGGACAAGTGACAGGATTCACGATTAACAGCTCTGGTATCTTTTACATCAATCCCGTCGTGACCCTAACGAATCCTGCAGGAGTGGCCGAGGCTACTGCAAATTTGACGAACGGGAAGATCTCGAGTTACACCATCACCAGTCCTGGGGCGGGGTATAGTTCGTCCCCGACGGTATATTTGCAAACTAGTGCAGATCCGTACAATATGGATATAGACAAGCTACTATTAGCGGCGGATCGTTTTTCGATTCTCTCTGGGGCGCCGTCCTCGTTAGTTGTGACGGCGGGCACAGCGGTGGTGGCACCTTATACCAATCAGCATCCTGTTAATTTGGGCACAGAGGTATTGGGGAGCACATCTTTCACAAGCACCGATCTCCAACGCTTTGCGGTGAATGAACTGGTACTTGGGCGGCGGCAAGCGACGGAACCCGAAGTGGGGGCAGGAGTGATTACTATTTCTCAGGCAGTGGCGGCTAGTTCGCTAAGAGTCGCAAACGGCCTCGGTTTGGCTGGTACACGGCAGATCAAAGACGGTGGGGGAACTACTGGATTGGCATTTAATAGTGTGGTGCTGGATGCAGGTGCGCAGGTCTCTCTGACAGGTACGGGGAATCAGATTCACTATTTTGCGGGTGTAATCCGAGATAGCGGAATGGCAGAGAACGCGACATTCACTTTGAGCTCGGGTTTGGTTACCTCGGGAACGGGCAAGCTTCCTCTTACGATTGGGGAGGTGTTCTTGGATGCGGCGTTTGGCACGGGGCAAAGATTTTATCAGGGAATCACGACTCAGAATGGGGACATCAGGGTTTTAGCGGATCAGATGCAGCAGACTCGTGTGGTGGGCTTCTTGGACACGACGGGAGGCGGGAATTATGGGTCAGGTGGGTCTCTTGGGGCGAACACGGCGCAAGTGACCTTGGCCCCATTGACGGCTGGGACGGGAATCAATCTTTATGCCACGGCTCCTAGCTCCTCGTCGGTGTTGGGGTTGAGGATTGGGAATCCACAGGCCTTGGGGTTGGAGCTGGTGGAGGCGAAGGGGCTGGTAATTGGTTCGGGCTCGTTGCGGGATATTCAGGTCACGAATGGTGGATTTGGTTATCAGGCGCCGCCCACGGTGACCATCAGTGGTGGAGGTGGGTCCGGAGCAACTGGGGTATCCATTCTATCCGATACCGGATATCTCGTGAACGGGGTTACCTACTACCAAGTGGTCGGGGTGCGGATCACGAATCCAGGGACGGGCTATACCTCGGCACCCACGATTACTGTTAGTGGACCCGCCTTTGGGGTAAACACAGCCAAGGCTACGGCTACCACCGGTGCGGCTGGGGCGATTACGATCAACAGCAATATTGAATTTAATTACCTGCAGTATCCTAACGCACCCTACCAGGTGACGTTGGCCAGCGGCTCCACGGATTCGATCGCGACACAAAAGATCAACTCAAATTTAGGTGATGTTCCTTCCAATTATTATCGAGTTAGGGTAGGTGTACTGAGCTTATTCAATGCTGGAGCGGTTGCTTTGGGTGGTCTCAACGGTGTGGATACTCTTTCCGCGATCTTGACTGGTTCCGGGACAGCCTCAAATTTTTCCTTTAGGGATATTGATGGAATCCAGTTTGGGAAAATCGCGGTGCCTGGAACTCTCACGATGATAGCGGGAGGGGCGATCACCCAAACGGCGGATGGAATTACGGTGGGTGGAACAGCGAGTTTCACTACGGCAGCGGCAGCGATTACGCTGAATAATTCACTCAATAATTTCGGAGGAGCGGTGACGTTGAGTAATACGGGAGCCAACAATGTTCAGATCACTGATAGTGGCGCGTTGACTTTGGGGACGTTAACGATTGGGCAAGATTTGACGGCAATTTCAACAGGGGCACTTAATTTGGGGGCTGGCACCATTGGAGGAACTCTAACGGCGACCTCGAATGGGGGCGCAATCACCCAGACGGGTGCCTTGACAGTCTCTGGAGCAGGAACTTCTACGATTACTGCTGGGGCGGCCGCTATCACCTTAGCCAATGCGGCGAACAACTTCGTGGGTACCGTGGCATTGAGTAATAGTGGGTCGGCGAATGGGATCACGTTGGTGGATGGAACGGGTAATTTGACGATTGGCAATATCACCTCGGCAGGATCCGTATCCATTACGGCTACTGATGCAGGGCGAACTCTCTTGTTTAATGGTACGTTCGGCGGGTTGACAGGTTCTCTCTCTGCAACTGCGGAGAGCAGTGGAGGCTCCACAGCCCTGACCATCAGTTCGGCCATGGCCAACATTAGTTCGGCGACTTTGAAGACGGATGGTGTTTTTACCCTTGGAGCGGGAGCGGATCTTGGAAACAGTCCTGGAGTTCCTAGCGCGACCACAACTACATCGATTTCGCTGACGGCCAATTCTTCTTTGACTACTAGCCTTGGAGCCCGCCTTACTGCACAGGCGATTACCTTAGCGCCTTATACCGACACCCTATCTTTGGGACTTAATGATGCAGCAGCTGGTTATAATGTGCCCGTGAGCATACTGACGGGAGCAGGAGGGACGCAGAGAATCTTTGCCCGGTCCACTCTTACCTTGGGCAGCGCGACTGGAATCGGCGGAATTACGATAGGAAAGGACGGTGCTGTTGATCTTTCCAGCCAGACCTACGGTTTGGTCTTAAAAGGGCTTGCGAGCGGTGTTACTTTTTACAACACACTTAGCCTAGCGGCTGGCACATCCTTTGATCTCTCCGTTGGGGAGAGTAGTGTAACCGGCATAGCGGGAGTTGGAACCGATGTGGTGATAGCTGATAGTGCAGAGAGAGGGGGAACGATTTCCTTTGGCAGTGGAAAAAATGTTTCATCCTTCACGGCGAATGTGGCCAATATTGGAACAAGTGCTCTAACGGGGTCTTTGGACTATACGTCAACTTATGCTGGAGATCTGACGGTCGGACAGATTTCTGTGGCTGGGACAAGTAGCTTCGTGATTCCAACTACCCGATCTTTGATTGCGGCCAACGGGAGTAATGCCTTCGCTGGGACGGTGACCTTGGGGAGTGCTGGAACTATTGAGAATGTGACGATTAACAATTCCAGAGCCCTTACGTTGGCCGATCTTAGCATCACCGGGGATTTCTCATCCACGGTGACGAGTGGTGCGCTGACTCTGGGGAGGACCGTCGTCGGAAATGCAGCGGGAGATGACTTTACGGCGACGGCTGTGGGGATCAGTGGTGGATCATTGATTGTGACTGGAGCCACCACCCTGAATGGCGGAGCCGGGAATATCGTCCTTACAAGTGATTCTAACAACTTTGGAACTTCAATCTCGGTGGGCTCTTCTAAGAACACATCTCTCTATCTTCCGAGCGATGATCTGGATGTTCTTGGAACCACTGCGGCCAATCCTTCAGGCAAGGTAGTGGCAACTGAGACCTTCGACCTACAAACGGATGCGGGTCCGTTAACTTTGCCGACGCCTACTGAAGGGGATAGTCAACTGAGCTCTCGTCAAATCAGCAATTTTCAAGTCGGTGCCCTTTCTTTGACTGCGGAGAGCATTCTGATGCCGTATGCATTTAAGTTTTCGAACATATCCAAACTGAATTTGACAAGCACGGTCGGATCGATTGTTGCAACGGGTGCGATTTCCTTGTCCACGTTGACATTGAGCTCGGCCACATCAGCCACTTTAACTGGGGGTAATCGTATTACCAATCTCGGCTCGGTCAGAACCGCTGCGGGCAACTTCACTTTTGTAAACGCCCAAGGTCTCAATTTGGCGGGAATGGTCTCCGTGGTTGGAACGGCAGATTTAACGGTTGCTGGACAGTTCTATAACACCTCTGGCCAAGCCTTGCCGTTTGCGAGAACGACAGGCAGAGCTGTTGTTCGGTCTCTTTCGATGATGGGCGGCTTGCCCAAGAAGATATCCGCTTTGGTTGGATTCAAAAACAGCTACAATTTCACTGATCCAGGGACCTCGCGGGCGATGATCTATGCGGTTTCCCCGTTAGCTCAATTTGCGCCGAGTGGGACTATGATTGCCGGTGTCGATTTGAGCGGAACGCAGACGGGGGGAGGCCAGTTCAACACCTTCCTCACGGGCAGCGACAACTTAAACTGGATGATCTCCGATTTCGGCAGGTTTGAGATGCCAACAGTGAAGCCGAGCGGGATGGATTACATCCTCTACCCTCAGAGGGTTGAACCTGAGACGAGAACACTGCCAGCGGCTATGTTGGGCAATCTGGAGCGTGAGTTGGGCAGACCGCCGACTTTGGATGAGATTCAGGCGAGAGAGGTGGCGGTAAGGGAGGCGGCGATGGTGCGAAGCAGAGGGATTTTGGAGCGGAGTAGCTTTGACCCTGCGATTGAGGATGAAACGGATAAGCAGGAGAGTGCGGAAGTTCCAGTGGAGGTCATCGATGGTGGGAAGCCACAGGCAGACGCCGGAGGGCAGAAGGCGGAGGACGGAGTGCAAAAGGCGGAGGACGGGAGTCGGCCCTCCTTCGCTCCTAGCCCCGCCAGTGCGGGAGGAGCTTCGGAGGGCTTTGGGTCCCAAGCTAGGAAGACTCAGAGTGTGAAGCAGGGGGCGAATGGGCCGATTTTGAGGTCGGGTCCGATGCGATCGGTTGCTGAGCTTCGTCCTGCTGAGCCTGCAGAGGGTTCAAGTGCTGGGAAGACAGCGACACAGGCGGTGAGGTTGGATGCGAAGAGTGTGATCGAGCAGGAGCGGGCGAGTGCAGAGGTGGGGATAGCTCCGCCAATGGCGGCAGGGAGATGAGGGGATCGATACGCCCCGACCTTAGTCGGGGCTAGGATGACGGTACGGACGAGCGTCTCGCTCGTCCTAGGATGACCAGGGACGGTCATCCGTACCTTGGGAATGGCTGGGAGTTCTAAAGCTGGGAGCTTGGTACGGACGAGCATCCTGCTCGTCCTAGGATGACCAGGGACGGTCATCCGTACCTTGGGAATGGCTGGGAGTTTTGAAGTTGAGAGCTTGGTACGGACGAGCATCCTGCTCGTCCTAGGATGACCAGGGACGGTCATCCGTACCTTGGGGAGACCAACGATAGGGCCAATCCTCAGGTTTTTTCACATAACCCGAACGGACTGGGTTCATCTCAATATAGTTCCATTTCTCACTCAGTGATTCTGATCGCCGGATTCGATGATCAAAGAAGCCACGGTGCCAACGGATGTCTAGGTTCCTTGCCAAGTATCCTTTCCAAGAGCTGATGATGTGGGTGAGTCTGTATCTTTCCGGAACCTGAATCAGTGCGTGCAAATGATCCGGCATAAGGAGAATCAGGGAGCAGTGCCAGCGATGGGTGAGGTGGTACGTTTCGGCACTTTGCAAGATGATCGGGGCTGTCGTTGCATGACAAAGCTGGTTTTGATTGCGTGGACGGGTGCATATTGTGATGAAGAATTCGGGATACTCGACCCAGTTGGGAGTGTGGTGCTGAAGCCAGATTCGCATACTAAATATAACTGCAGTATCTCAGAAAAGGTGCGCGGGATGATTGAACTATAAGTGAAGCGAATGGGTACGGACGATCGTCTCGCTCGTCCTAGGATGACCAGGGACGGTCATCCGTACCTGAGAATCTGCTAACAGTTCTTGGGGATTTCCCGACAAGTTGTTGAGTAGGAGGGGTTCGAAACCTTGAGGAAAGGGGGCAGGGAACGAGTCTTAAGGGGAATGAGAAGGGCATGGTGTATCTTTATGGTTTGGACGCTTTTGGGCGTATTTTCTATTTATGCACAGGAGGGTTCGCCGGCGGATTATGCGGTGCCGTATCCAACTCGGAGTCAGGGGCCGAGCGTGCAGTTTGGACAAAGTTTTCAGGCGGTGGCTCCGAGCATGCCGAACCCTGCGGAGGGGCGAATCAAGGTGGAACCTAAATTGGAATCACCTGACGGATCGAAAAGTCGTGAGGGGATAGTCACGGCAGAGGTGAAAGCGCTGGTTTTTGTCGAGGTGGTGGAGCAGGTGAAGCCTGAGGGGGTTCCTGGATTGAGTGGGATTGTGACGGGAATTGAGATGCTGAAGGGGGAGGATTTTCAGGACAAGGTGAAGGTTTATTTGGGTAAGCCCGCAACGATGGGGACGTTGAACAAAATATCACGGGATGTGATTGAGTATTATCGGAGGGAGGGGTTTCCTGTGGTGAATGTGAAAGTGCCAAAGCAGACGGTGCGAGATGGAGTGGTGCAGTTTGTAGTGGAGGAGGCGAGAGTGGGGAAGGTGATTGTGGAAGGGGCGAAGTGGTTTAACCCGGATAAGTTTAAGGATGAGGTGAGCTTACGGGAGGGGGACAAGGTGGATGGAGATCAGTTGCAGGAGGATATTCGGTGGTTGAACACGAATCCGTTTCGAACGACCGATCTGGCGTTTCAGCCAGGAGAGGCGGCGGGATCTACAGATGTGATTCTGGAGGTGAACGATCGGATGCCGGTTCGACTCTTTTTTACCTATGACAATTATGGAATCGATTTGACGGGAAAGAATCGGTTATCGACGGGGTTTAACTTTGGGAATCTGTTCAACACGGATCAACAGGTGAATTTTCAGTACACGACATCCACGCAGAATATCTTTAATAGTTTAAATGCGTATTCGGGAAGTTGGATTATCCCGTTTCCTTGGAGGAATTATCTCACGATTTACGGAGCCTATGCGGGGTCGCAGGCGAATATCGACTCGGTCAGTAGTTTGAATGGTTCCAGTTGGCAGGTAAGTGCGAGGTATAATGCGCCGATGCCAATGGTTTTTGAATATACTCATGAGCTCTATGGTGGTTTTGATTTCAAGCAGGCGTCAAACTCGCTTTTGATTTACAACACGTCGATTGGGGATGGGGGCGGGTTTGGGACGTATGATGTGTTTCAGTTGACGGCGGGATATAGTGGAAATATTCCTGATCCGATTGGGACGACTAGCTTTGAGGTGGCGGGATTTTACAGTCCAGGCGGCGTGGGCAATTTAAACAATCAATCGACCTATACAAACATACGGACAAATTCGGATCCAGACTACGGCTATGGGAAACTGAATTTAAAGAGAGGGTTTATCTTACCACTCAATTTCAGCCTCACGGGTGCGTTTAATGGTCAGATTACCACGAGCAACTTGATGCCCACGGAGCAGTATGGCTTGGGTGGATATAACACGGTGAGGGGGTATGACGAGCGAGTGGCGAACGGAGACAATGCGTGGGTGACCAATGTGGAGTTACGGACGCCTCCCGGGAGCATATTTAAGATCTTCGGGAATCAGGAGGTGGATGATCGGATTCAATTTTTGGCGTTCTGGGATTATGGATGGGTGGGCTTTAATAATGCGGCGCCGGGTCAAGTGGCGACCTATCTGATGGGGGTGGGACCTGGGTTGAGGTACAACATTGATCGATTTGTGAGTGTCCAGTTTGACTGGGGCTTTCAGTTGAAGCAGACCCCATCGGGGAGCAAAGCGAACGACCGTGCTGAGCTCAGTGCAACGATTGCCTATTAAGAAAAAAGAGTTTTAGGGGAGAGTTGGGATTTAGCTCGTGACCAAGATCCTGCTTACTAGCCACTCCTATTTGGACTGGTGTTTATTTCCAGATGCGGGTGAGGCGGGAAGTGATGATTTTTCGATCTTGGGTGGCGAGAGGGATTTTAAGGGAACGGGCGGTGGCGACGATTAGTCGGTCGGCTGGGTCTTGATGAAAGGTGTCGGGCAGGCGACTCATTTCTGCCGCCACGGAGGTAGTGATCGGGCGAAGAGTGACGACGGATGGTGATGCGGCTATTTCCAGCCAGGATTCAATATCTTGGTCCAGGATTAGGCGTCCCTTCGCGACTAGGAGGGAGGCCTCCCAGAGGCTGATATCGGCCAAAAATGGACGTTGATCGGGTGGAAAGGAGTCGAGGGCATTGCGATGGGGTCCGGGCAAGCGGGGGTCTTCCAACATCCACCAGATCCAAATATGAGTGTCGAGCAGGGGAATCGAATTCAGCGAAGCGCCTCGATTTCGGATTCCGAAATGGCTGGGGCAAATGGATCACTGAGGAATTTGCCGCGACCGCGAAGAGCCTTCCATGGTTGGGGCGGCAGTTCGGCGACCAGACGGACGACTTTTTTGCCATGTTTGGAAATGATGAGCGGTTGTCCCGTGCGCTGAACCACATCAATCAACGCCAAACACTTGGCCTTAAACTCGGTAGCTGTGATCTGCATATGACTAGTATGACTGACTAGTCATACTTTGCAAGATGAGTTCAGATTGATTTTTTATCGGTAGAGGTTTTTTTGTAGTCGAAAGCTTAGGTAGGGGCGGCCACTCCGAGGCCGTCTCGATGGGCGAACAAGATTAGATATCCAGCGTCTGTTTTACGTTCTTTTCCGTTTGGAAAAGACCTAGGACGACCAGGGACGGTCGTCCGTACCGGTGTTGGGGTTTGAAGCTGAGAAGTCCCGACACGCATGGATGTGGCTTTGAAGTTGGAAGCTTAGGTAGGGGCGACCTCTCCGAGGCCGCCTCGCTGAAAAGCACAAAATTACCACGAGGATCCCTTAAAGATATTTACCGGGGTTGAGGAGGTGGCGGGGGTCGAGGGTGCGTTTGATTTGGGTGTGGAGATGACGGAGCGAAGGGGTGGTGGCTACTTTCCACCAAGGTTTTTTAGCGAGGCCGATGCCGTGCTCGCCGCTAATGACGCCGCCCATGGCGAGGACTCCTAGGAAAAGTTCGTCGAGAATACGGTGCATCCGGCGATCGTCCGGCTTGGTTCCAACAGGGGCCATTAGGTTTACGTGAATGTTACCGTCTCCCGCATGACCAAAGCTGGAAATAGGAACGCCGTGCTCCTTTTGAAGATGCGCGGTTAACCGAAACAGATCCACGACTTTGCCCCGCGGTACGGTGACGTCTTCATTCAGTTTAACCAGGCCCGTGTCGCGCAGGGCGTAACTAAAGCCCCTGCGAATCTCCCAGATCTTCTCACAGGCTACGTTGCCGTGAGCAGTGATAATCTTGGATGAGGAGGAACGCAGAACCTTGGCTGCTGAGGCAAGGTCGTTTTTCACCGAGGCGAGCTGGCCGTCGAACTCGACGATGAGAATCGAGTTACAGTTGGGGGTGTTGGGTATGACTTTTCGGGCGGCGGCGAGGGTAAAGGAGTCGGCAATCTCGAGGGCGCAGGGGAGAAGTCCAGAACCGAGAATTTTCTGCACCCCAGCCGCGGCCTTGGCAATGGAGCTGAACTCTGCCCGTAGAGATGAACGGGTAGAAGGAAGGGGAATGAGACGTAGGGTGGCTTCGGTGACAATCCCAAGCATTCCTTCCGATCCAGTAAAGAGTCCGATGAGATCGAATCCTGTGCGATTTTTGTGAGTGCGCCCGCCAAGACGAACGGTGGTGCCGTCGGTGAGGACGACCTCCAACCCGAGGACATAGTTTCGAGTGACTCCGTATTTCAGGCAGCGAGGGCCACCTGCGTTGGTGGCGATGTTTCCGCCTAAAGTGGATTCCTTGAGGCTGGCAGGATCGGGTGGATAGAAGAGCTTTCGGCGGGTGGCGGTGGAGGCGAGTTTAGCGGTGATGACGCCTGGTTGAACGACGGCAAGGCCATCGGCTGGAGAGATCTGCAGAATTCGATTCATTTTCACAAGAGAGAGAACAAGACCAGCACGGACGGGAACACAACCGCCGACATAGCCACGGCCTGCGCCGCGTGAGGTGACGGGGATACGGTGGCGGTAGGTGAAGGCGAGGATTTTGGATACCTCAGCTGTGCAACGGGGAAAGGCTACGGCGGTGGGCAGGGCAGAGGCCACCCATGCGTCGGAGGAGTTGGCTTGAAGGGTAGCGGGATCAAAGCGGAGAGTGCCTTTGGGCAGAAGCCGGGAAAGGGTTCGGAGATGATTTTTCATTTTCGGCGACGGTCGGCGAGGACGCGGTTCACTTCGCGATCGGTCTGGCGTTTGATGAGGTCTTGGCGTCGATCCCGATGGGTTTTACCCGTGCCGAGGCCGACGAGGATTTTAAAGCGGCCACCTTTTAAGTAGCCCTTGAGGGGAACAAGAGCGCGGCTGCCTTTTTTTTCGATCTGCCCAAGAAAGCGGGCGATTTCGGCTCGGTGAAGGAGGAGTTTCCGAGGACGTTCGGTTTCGAGGTTGGCGCGGTTGCCGTGGCTGTAGGGGGCGATGTGGAAGGAGTAGAGCCAAGCTTCGCCGTTTTCGATTTTACCGTAGGCGTGAGCGAGGTCGCCACCGCCTGCGCGGAGAGATTTAATTTCAGATCCAGTCAAGACGATGCCTGCTTCAATCGATTCGGAGATGGCGTAGTTAAAACCGGCTTTTCGGTTCTGGATTTCGATCGTTTTCAGGGGGCGTGACCCCGTGGCAAGGGCAGAAGGGGTTAGGCGGACTTCTTAGCGCGAGTCTTAGCCACTTTTTTGGCGGCGGTCTCGGCAGGGGTTCCAATGACTTCGTAGCTTAGCTTGCCGTCGGCAACTTCGTGGAGGGCAACGTCCATAAAGGTCATGCGAGGACTGACAGAAATCATGGGGCGATAGCCGAGGCCGAGTTGGCGGACGCGTTTAGAGATCACATTAATTAGGATCTGGGGGCTAGTGACCTTCACAAGGGCACGGTTGACAAGTTCACTTCTCATAATGGTTTGGGAATGGGTTGCATAATGAGTTGAAGCAGGCAGATTGCAAGAAGAAAACGGAGCGTAGCTCAGCCTGGTAGAGTACCAGCTTTGGGAGCTGGCTGTCGTGGGTTCAAATCCCACCGCTCCGATGGTCCGCAAAGCGGACCGAGGAGCGGTAATCCAACCTGCCGGAGGCGAAAGAAGATTAGGCCAGGGGTGGGTGTGCGGGGGCCAAATCCCACCGCTCCGACCCTCCTTCGCGCCTAACCCCTCCAAGGGGTGGCGCTTCGGAGGGCTCCGCCCGAGCGATTGAATTGAACTTAGCTGATGGAAAATGAAGGAGGGTCGCCCTTCGAAGCTCTGCGAAAGTGGAGCGGAGTAGGGCGGTGTTTGTGTTATAAACAGTTTACCTACTGAGAAGTCTTTCGAATCCACAAAGAACCTATGTCGGGGTGACAACCGATTTTGACCGCAGGCTCGAAGAGCATAACTCTGGCAGGGCGCCTCACACAGCGCGATTTAAGCCGTGGGAAATCGTTGTGGTCCTTGAGTTTTCGAACCATGAAAAAGCCGATTTGTTTGAAGCGCACTTAAAGTCTGGATCGGGCCATGCCTTCGCAAGAAAGCGGTTTTGGTAACTCTAACTGCCGGAGGCGAAAGAAGGTTAGGCCAGGGGTGGGTGTGAGGGGGCCAAATATGGTCCCCCTTTGCCCCAAGACCTATGCCAGATCCTTTCCAAGAGTAAGAATTGTGCGCTTACGCGCACTGGCATTACCCGCTGTTTAAGTGTCTATCTCCAGAAAGGACGCCTGCGACAACCATCCATACCTGTGTTGTATCCTCAAGTGCGATGGTTCGCGAAGGGGACCGAGAAGCGGTAATCCAACCTGCCGTAGGCGAAATAGGATTAGGCCAGGGGTGGATGTACGGGGGCCAAATCCCACCGCTCCGAATCCAGTAAATAGAATTAAATTGTCAAAGTGGGCAAAGCGAAAGCTGGGAAACCATTTCGCAGTTTATCCGTGTCAGGGATAGAGGCGATAGGGAGTAGGTAGTCCCGTTAAAAAGAAGGAGGTAGCTCTAATTTATTTTTTACTATCGCCCTCCACCCTTGATTTCTTTTTTAAGTTCTCATCATCTTGTTTTGCTTTATTATAGGAATCCCAGTCGTTATATCGCCATTCCCCTAAGCCCCACCAGTAGCTTTCCACTTTTTCGGTTAAACGATTTCGTCTAAATGAACCGCCATCCTTTCCCTTGTAATAAGTGTAGGGCGAAGGCCAAACAAGCCAGACAAATAAAACCGCTGCTAGCAATATCACCGACCTCCAATTCTTTTTTAGGAAGATTTCAATCATTAATCTAGTATGATTTAAATATAACAAAGCTCAAGTAAGAAGATTAATGAAGCGATAGATTGTAGGCGAATTACCCCCCTTTGCGGTAGGCTGAGGCCATGATTAAATTACTTCTCATGCTGGCGCTGGCGGTCGCCGCCGATTAACCCGCCCCGCTTGCCATAGGCAGGCCGAGGGAGGCAGAGTGAGTAGATGAAACTAATTCCTATATTATTGATACTTGGAATGTTTGCGGTGAGTGGATGGGCGGAGGGGTTAAACCTAAAACCCTATTCAGAAGAATTGGTGAAAAAAGCAGAAGCGGGCGATGCGGTGGCACAATACGATCTTGGTCAGCTCTATTTCCAAGGCGAAGGCGTTACCAAGGATTACAAAGAAGCGGTGAAGTGGTACACGAAGTCGGCTGAGCAGGGGTATTCGACGGCACAATTGGATTTTGGTCGGTGCTACTTCTGGGGTCACGGAGTTATTAAAGATCAGAAGGAGGCGGTGAAGTGGTACACGAAGTCGGCAGAGCAGGGGAATGAGTATGCGTATATCTTTCTTGCTGATTGTTATTTTTGGGGAACTGGCGTTGCCCAAAATGATAAGGAGGCGGTGAAGTGGTATACGAAAGGAGGCTTTGAGGAGTATTACGAGGACGCAAAAAAAACACGCGAGCAAAGTCCAGAACACTATTCACCAGAACTGGTGAAAAAAGCAGAAGCGGGAGATGCGGTGGCACAATACGATCTTGGCATGCGCTACTACAACGGCCAAAGCGTTACCAAAGATGAAAAAGAAGCGGTGAAGTGGCTTACGAAGTCGGCTGAGCAGGGTAATGCAGATGCCCAATTTTGGCTTGGGAATATCTATCAAAGTGGCAAAGGCGTTAAAAAAGATGACAAAGAAGCCGTGAAGTGGCTTACGAAGTCGGCTGAGCAGGGGGACGCGATGGCACAATTCATGCTTGGTATGACTTATTATCATGGAATTGGGCCTGCCAAAGATAAAAAGGAAGCGGTGAAGTGGTACACGAAGTCGGCAGAGCAGGGGTACGCGCAGTCACAATGCAATCTTGGTGGTTGTTACTACAAAGGCGAAGGCGTTACCAAGGATTACAAAGAAGCGGTGAAGTGGTACACGAAAGCGGCGGAGCAGGGGGATCAGGAGGCAAAGATGGCGCTCGAAAAGTTGGCTAAGCAAGGATTCGCGCCAGCAAAAAAGGAACTCGAACAACTAAAATCTAAGTGATGCGGGGTGGGCGTCGGTTGAGGGGGTGGAAAAGTAGTGGGCAAAAGTGGGCACGAACTTGTCGTAAAAAGAGTTAAACTTGTCGAGACATCGCTTTGTAAAATGTTGTAGTTGTTGACTATTAGCTTTTTTTGTCCGCTTTCAAATCCCACCGCTCCGACCCTCCTTCGCGCCTAACCCCTCCAAGGGGTGGCGCTTCGGAGGGCTCCGCCCGAGCGACTCAATTTAGGGGGTGCCGCTTCGGAGGGCTCCGCCCGAGCGATTGAATCGAACTTAGCTGATGAAAAATTAAGGAGGGTCGCCCTTCGAAGCTTTGCGAAATTGGAGCGAAGTAGGGCGGTGTTTGCGTTGAAAACAGTTTACCTACTGAGAAGTCTTTCGAATCCACAAAGAACCTATGTTGGGGTGACAACTGATTTTGATCGGAGACTCGAAGAGCACAACTCTGGCAGGGCGCCACACACAGCGCGATTTAAGCCTTGGGAAATCGTTGTGGTGCTTGAGTTTTCAAATGATGCAAAAGCCGATTTGTTTGAAGCGTACTTAAAGTCTGGATCGGGCCATGCCTTTGCAAGAAAGCGATTTTGGTAATCCAAGTCACCCGGGCAGAAGGCGGGCGACGTCGGAGTGCAGTTCTGAGAGGGCGGTGTCGAGTGTATAGAGTCTGCCTTTTTGGTGACGGGCGATCTGAGCTAGGCGAGCGTCGGTGACCTGCTTTGGTCCTTGAAGATTGTGGTGCGAAATTTTGCTCCAAGGGAGGTTATCTTTCCAGAAGACGTGTCGTGGATGACGGCGAAGTAAAGAGAGGGTATGCCACGCGGCGTGAGCGGAAGGGTCCTGGGCAATCGCCATATGGACGCGAAGGAGGGTACCTTCCGTAATTAGGGTGGTGGCAAAATGTTCTTTGCTGGAATGGAACCAAGAGCGGGTGCGCGCGTAGTGAAGATGGGAATCGATGAGAAGGGCGCAGAGAACGTTGCCGTCTAAAAGGGCGATCACCCGTTTTCCTTATCGATTAGGTAGACATCGTCGGAGGTAAAGGGCCGGCGACCGGTCACTTTTGGGAGGGCAGTAGGATGGGTTGATTTTTCAGAAGGCGGGGGAGGACAAAGAGCACGGCGGAGAAGTTCGTGAAGGGCGGCGTTGAGGGTGGCATCCCGCTCGCGTGCGAGTGATTTGAGGATCTGATAAAGATCGGGCTCGAGGGTAAAAGAGAGTCGCATACCTCTATATTGGTGCACTGGTGTATTGGTGTCAAGTTGTTGAATTTGAAAATTGACCTCTGACCCCAAAATTTTCTGACCCCAAAATTTTAAATTCGGATTTTAAATATCTGATTGTTAGGCAGTTAAAATGGTACTTTTTTGAAAGAATTGAAAATTGACCTCTGACCCCAAAGATGGATGGGGGAGGGCGAAGGAGGGTTGCAATGGGGGAAGGGATCGGGCAGGGTTAGCCCATGTCCTTACATCGCAGTTTAAGATCGGGCGGGGCGACCGCAGCCAAACGGAATGTTTTGAAACGTTTTGAGCGGGTGACGCTCTTGAAGAAGCGTGGTCAGTGGAAGACGGGCATGAAGTCCACGGGACTGCCCAAAACTAAGCCCGAATAATGGTTTCTGATCCCGTCCCCTTCGGGGAAGGGATGCCTCGCGAGTCCCTTTTCCCCCAGTCTAAAGGTACGTTTCGTGCTCCAGTCCGCACGACTCGGGATGCGGAGGGGATGAGGTTGAATCGGTACTTGGCGGCGGCAGGCTTAGGTTCGCGTCGGGGGTGTGAAGAGTTAATCACGGCACGCAGGGTGCGAATTAATAAAAGGCAGGCGGAAAGTCCTGGGGAAAGAGTTCCTTTGGATGCGCGGGTGACAGTGGATGGGAGAGAGGTGAAGGCGGCGCAAAGCGTGGTGATTGTTTTGCATAAGCCACGGGGGGTGGTTTGTACGGCGGCGGCGCAGGATCGACGCCCAATTATTGTGGATCTGATGCCTCGAGACTTTGGGAGATTATTTACGGTGGGCCGATTGGATGCGGAAAGTGAGGGTTTGATTTTGCTGACGAATCAAGGAGATCTGGCACAGCGGTTGGCTCACCCGCGGAATAAAGTGGAGAAGGAGTATCGGGTGAAGTTAGATCGACCCCCCGATGATGAGGTTTTGCGGAGGTTAGAAAAAGGGGTGAAACTGGAGGAAGGGATGGCGCGGGCGGAGCGGATTGAGTTTCTGGGGAGGCATGAAGTAAGGATGGTTTTGCGGCAGGGAATGAAGCGACAGATCCGATTGATGTTTCGCGTTCTAGGTTTTACGGTGGAGAGGTTGAAAAGAGTACGCATCGGCGGGTTAGAACTAGGCACACTGCAGCCAGGTGCGTGGCGGGTTCTCTCGGTGAAGGACACGCGCAAGCTGGAGAAAGAGTCGTGAGAGGTTCGGGTAAGGGCCGATTCCAAGGGGAGCCTGATCCTGAGGCGGCGCGGTTTAGTCGATCGGTCCATTTTGATAAGCGATTAGCGAGGCATGATTTGGAGGGGAGTCGGGCTCACGCGACGATGCTGGTACAGGCAGGGGCGCTGACTCGGAAGGAGGCGGTGGCGATCCGCAAGGGATTGGATCGGTTGGAGAAGGAAATTTCGGCAGGAAAATTCAGATGGAAGGATTCTTTGGAGGATGTGCACATGAATTTGGAGGCGGCACTGACGGCTCGGGTGCCGGCGGGGGCGAAGTTGCATACGGGGCGGAGTCGGAATGATCAGGTGGCCACGGATCTGCGCCTATGGATGAGGGAGCAGGTAGGGGGAGATATCTTGGCGATCGGGGCGTTACAAAAGGCGTTGGTTAAGCTGGGGGAGAAGAATCGGGAAGTGATTCTGCCTGGGTACACCCATTTGCAGCGGGCTCAGCCCGTTTTGTTGGCGCATCATCTTCTGGCTTACGTGGAAATGTTAGAACGGGATAAGGGAAGGTTGGAAGATGCGGTGAAGCGGGCGGACGTGATGCCTTTGGGTTCAGGGGCATTGGCGGGGAGCACGCTGAAGTTGAATCGGGAGATCACACGAAAGCTTTTACGTTTCGGGAAGGTTTCAACGAATTCGATGGATGCGGTGGCGGATCGAGATTTTCTGGTGGAGTATCTGGCGGCGGTAGCGCTGGCGGGAGTGCATTTATCGCGACTAGCGGAAGATCTGATTCTTTTTTCTTCGACAGAGTTTGGTTTTGTACGTTTCGGCGAGAGATTTACGACGGGCTCGAGTTTAATGCCCCAGAAGAAAAATCCCGATATGGCGGAGTTGGTCAGGGGAAAGAGTGGAAGATTGACGGGACACTTGGTGGCGTTGCTGACCGTGTTGAAGGGTCTGCCGCTGACCTATAATCGGGATTTACAGGAGGACAAGGAGTGCGTCTTTGATGCGGCAGATACGGTGCGGGCTTGTTGGGGGGTGATGGCGGGTGCGGTGGCTTCTTTAGAGGTGGATGTGGGGGCGTGTGCCTATGCGGCTTCGGCGCCTGAGTTATTGGCGACTGACGTGGCAGACGGGTTGGTGGAGGCGGGATGGGCTTTCCGACAGGCGCATCAGGTGGTGGGGGCGGCGGTGCGTCGAGCGGAGGAGAGGGGGACGAGGATTGATCGGTTGACGCGGGAGGATTGGGAGGGGTTGGCGAAAGGGAGTGGGCGGGTGGCGGAAAAGATTTTAGGGGGAAGCTCTGCGTTGGGTCGGGTAAGGAAAGCGATGGTGGCGCGAAGTGGGGTGGTGGGGGCACCGAGTTTTGTTGGGGTAGGGCGCGAGCTGAGGGCTTGGACTAAGAAGTTGCGATGAGTGCTCCGGTAGGTGGATCGGCGCCTAGAGGGCCAAGCAAATCTGCCCCGAGTGGTCCGCCGAAGCGATCGACTCAGGGACCGCATTTAGATATTCCTCCGCGGACGAGGAATGTGCTGATCGTTATCGCAGTAGCGGGGATTATCTGCGCGGTGATTGGGAGTTTGATGGCGAAAAAAGGGGTGGCGATTGAAGCGGACAAGATTGTGCATTTTATTGGATATAGTTTGCTGGGTTGCTTGATGATTATGGGGCTGAGGCCGATGTTGTGGGTATTCGGAGTTGTGGGAGTAGCGGGCATGAGTGCGACGCTGGAGGCGATCCAGCCGATATTTGGGAGAAGCACCGATTGGTCGGGCGATTTCGTAACGAACTGCATTGCGGTGGCTACGGGGGCGGCGGTGGGGATGATAGGGAGATTTCTTTGGGCGTATATTCGAACGGAGGCGGTGAATGCGGGGATTCGAAAAGCTACGTTGGGATTTACGGATGGGCAGGTGGTTTTTAAGCAGGGGGATCCTAGCGAAAAGTTTTTCATCATTCGTTCGGGTCAGGTGGTTTTGACACGAGAAGCGAATGGGGTGACGAAGGAGATTGCAAAAGTGGGACCTGGGGAGGTGGTGGGGGAGATGGGGGTGTTGCAAAAATTACCAAGAAGCGCGACGGCGACGGCGAAGGGGAGGTGTTGGTTGTATGGGATGACTGAACAGGATCTGATGGACAAGAGATCGGACGGGCAGGATCACCCTGGAAGTATTGTTTCGAGGGTATTGGCGCAGCGGTTGCGTAAAATGACGGAGAAGGCGGAGCAGAGTGGGAATGGGTCGAGCGAAGTGAGTCGGACTGCGAGTGTGGCGCCGGCAGCAGCGGTGGCGGTACAGAAGGCGGTTGCACCGATGAGTACGCCGGTGAAAGTGGCGGGGCCGAAGATTC
>Ga0209086_10000482_pt1 | contig 34600 bp, 41 predicted proteins | sample M_130207_XF_Meta_FD_187312 | JGI IMG/M metagenome (GOLD analysis project Ga0209086, IMG submission 187312) | Freshwater microbial communities from Lake Montjoie, Canada to study carbon cycling - M_130207_XF_MetaG (SPAdes) (version 2) | ecosystem: Environmental > Aquatic > Freshwater > Lake... | reverse complement strand
ATTCAATCTTGAAGCTGGCAGCAAACCGTCACTTCGTTTGGCTATTGTGATTGGTCCAATCATCATGATTTTTGGACTTGTTATTATTGGCTTTTTGTTGCTGATTGAAAAAACAACAGAATGGACAAAATAGTCTTGCTTTTTATAAAAACTCTGTTACTGTTATTGTAAGATGAAAACAATCATTATTTCCCTGCTGGGTGCATCCACTCTTTTCTTTTCTGGCTGCGCCACCGTTCAACGTGGCACAAAGATGGACATTCCAGTGGCGTCCTCGCCATCAAGGGCAGAAGTAACATTGTCAACAGGTCAAAGGGGCATTACTCCCGTTACATTCACGTTGAAACGAAATGAGACCGTGCAGGTGGTCATTTCCAAGGAGGGATATCAAACGCGATACTTTACACTGTCGCCCAAGGTTTCGCTGGCTGGTGTTGCGACTGGAAGTATGAATTTGATTTTGGGTGGAGTTGTGGGTATCGGGATTGATGCCATCAGCGGAGCCAATCTTGATCTTTCACCAAACTATGTTTATGCCACTTTGACTCCAAACGAAGGGTTTGTTCCCGACCCCGAAACCATTACTCGTATCATCGAAGGCGAAGTTATTGCCGGAAAGCAAGCCAAATGTTGCGCTAACGCTACCAAGGATGAAAATCGGTGCTCGCACGTTTGCTGCGTTGAAGCCGCAAAAACTGGAGACAACTGTGTCAAATGTGGGGGGTTTGGAAAGTTTACCATAATTGCAAAGCAGAATTGATTTCAACCTTGCTTTTTATAAAAACTCTGACATAGTTAGTGTCATGAAGACCAACAATATAATCAAACTTCGCAGCGTGTTTAGTTCTGGCATGAATCTGGGCAATCAGATTCACAAGACCCGCAAGGGCAAAGGCAGTTATTCTCGCAAAAATCGCAACAACAAGTGGCAGTAAAAATAGAGTTGCTTTTTATAAAAAAATAGTCAGTATCTATAATATGAAAACCGTAGATGATCGCAATGAATCTCAGAAAATCACCCACAAGTGGGCAATCGTTGCCAAGGACAAGTATATGAGCGGCTGGGGTGGAGCAACAGGCGGAGCCAGCCGTGTGGCTTGGGCTATTGACGGCAGCACCGGAGATGCGCAGAAACTGCTGCGTTGGGTGAGTGCTCGCAGCGAAATGGTCAACGTGAACCACGTAAATCTTGACACATATCGTGCTCCACGCAGCACATCTCACTTTCACATTTATGTTGCTGATGCCAGTCATCCTGCTTTTAACTAAAAAATAGAGTTGCTTTTTATAAAAACTCTGTCAGTATTCTAAACATGAACTCTATCTTTTCTCCTGATCTGGTAAACAAGCCCACGGTGGTATATGGTCCCAAGGTGGGCGATATTCTGGTCAGCATATCTGGCTATGAGGCCAGCATTGCCAGTTGGGCCAAGGTTGTGGGTGTGACTGGCAAGAGCGTCAAGATTGTGCGCTTGCCCGCCGACAACAAATACAGCGGCTACGGTGGCATGGAATGGATCAGCACGCCCGCCACGGACCGCATCAAGGGCGAGACTGAAACGAAACGTTTTACTGCTGATGGCGACGGCTATAGGGTCAAGAACAACAGCTACAGCAACTATTATGTTTGGAGTGGCAAGCCAATTGAGTGCTACAACCATCACTAAGATTTTAGGTTGAGAGTGTTCATAGTTGAGGGAGTCGCGTGGTGGCGACTCCCTCTTTTTTTATATGCTTTTGTCTGGACTTTTTATAAATAATAGTTCATACTGTATTCAAGATGAAGACCACCAAATACATCACCAAGCTGATTGTCGCCAAGCCATTTACCTACACCACACTGTGCGGCAATACCACCGTGCGAGCTGGCAGGGTGCTGGAAACGCGAAAGAACGCCAACGCCACCTACTATCCGTGGCCACACACCATTGTGCTTGGACACGGTGATAACGAGGTCATTCCTGTGGAGAACCTGCGGGTCAAGTGGTTTGCAGAAACCAAGACCACTACCACCAAGAACGGCAAAAAGACCATCACTATCACCACCAAAGAAATCAAAGTATCGCCGCTGCGGGCTTGACTTATTATAAATAATAGTTCATAGTTTAACCAAGATGAAATTTGTTATCTTCAACATTGCCGCCAATTTGAAAACCTACAACAACACTTGGATTGTTGAAGCACCCAACACATCATATAAACTGTTGAACATTCAATTTGATGAATATGGCATCATACGTTCAATTGTTTTTTCTGTGAACAATGACATTGTTGCTTTTGAACGCAGCAATATTACTGGAAAATTTGGCAGCAATTTTGCATTGAGTGCTTGACATTTTATAATAAGTAAGTCAGTATTTATAACATGAAATCCAAGAAACTTACCAAGACATACTTTGAACTCTACACGATTGGTGCCACAAGTGGTTGGGGAGAATATGACGATGAAACCTTGGACACCACACTCAAAACACTCAAATCTGCTATAAAAGAAGCAAAAATTCTGGCCGAGGAAGGTCAAACTGTCAAGATCAAGCAGGTCAAAGAATTGCTGTTTATCAAAGCTGAAAAGGCTGCTTGACATTTATAAAAACTCTGACACTATCTATAACATGAACCTCGTTAATAACAAAGAAATCAAGTTCAAGAACGGTCTGGTTATTCCTGTTGGCACAAACCTAAATGTGATCTTCAAGGATGGTGGCACTGTTTGCGAACTGGCGGGTGGCAGTGCTGGCGGCGTTCCTGTGACCATGAAGCTGCGCTGCTCTAGTCTGCCACGCTACTTCACTAAGTTCAAGGCTCCTTCGCTCAAGACCATGGAAAAGTGGAGCAACGATGGTGTTGCCAAGTCAATGCTTGGTCAGGTAGTTGAGCCAGACGGCTATGACAGCGAAGGCAGTCCAAGTTGGATGCTGGTCGCGGGCATCATCTAAATAAAAAACATGAAAATCACCTACACTTACAGAGGCTGGTATGTATTTTACTGTAACAGCAAATATGTTGCACAACATGCAGATGCAACATCATATGAAGCAGACACACAAGAACAGTTGCTGAACACCATCGACGAGTTCATGAAATAAAACAAAAGGAGGAAATAACCTCCTTTTTTTATTGCAATTTATAATAAATGTGCTAGAGTATCTGAATGATGAACACCACTGCCTCGTTCGCCGCTCGTGTCGCCGCCTTTCACGCCGCCAATGCGGTCGCAGCCGCCAAGTACGCCGACTATCGCGTGTACCGCACAGAGGGCGACCGCCGTGTCCTCACGGGTAAGGTGTCGTTTCCCAACGACGTTCGCAATGCCAACTTCGGCGACGTATGCTTCTACGTCGCTGCCACCGACACCTTTCGTGACAGCACGGAGGTTGATGTGGCTGGCACCACGTTCTATGTTGAGCGGGTGGCGTGATCCACGCCACCCCCGCACGGGGGGCGGGGGGGACGGTGGCTTTAACCCCCCACCCCTCCCCCCTCTAGGTGGGGTGTTTGGTGCCTTCTAGGTGGGGTAAACCCCCACCCCCCACGGGGGTCCATATTCATTCTCTATTCGAGGTCAATTTTTCTTATATGCTTTTCATATATACAAAAAGCATATGTTGTGCATATATTTATCATATAGTTAAAATATCATATATCCTATACACACTTTTATGATATTATACTATAATTTTTGAATTTGGAATTTTTCCAATTTTTGTATATAGACTTTTTGTATATATCAGATTTTCATATATATCAAAAGTACCTTTTTCCATACCTACTTTTTCACATCATGCCCTTTGTTTTTTGAAAAAAACACGGGGTAATTTTTCATACCCAACTTTTTGTATATATGATATATCAATAAGAAATATAAGTTAAAATACGGGTTTATGGTTTTATCAAATTTAAGATTTCCGATATTTCGAGATCTGTATATTCTAGACACGATGGTCGTTCATTGATAAAGCATTCTAGTTGTTTATGATGTCCTGTGAATTTTTCAGTTACTCTATATAGCCCATATGGCAGCTTGTTGTTTTTAAGTGATTCAATAGACGCACAGCCTGTGCAATCTCTTTTGCAATCTGGTTCTTTTTTCATATATATCGTAGAATGGCTTTTGTGATATATGTCGATAACGTTTTCAAATGATATTCTTGATTGCAGCCATATCAAAGGTATTCTATATGCACATGCTAATTGAGTCAGTCCAGAGTCTGGACCTATAAGCACTTTTGGTTCTGATCTGAAAGCAGATATAACCGTGTTTATATTTTCGTCGGTGAAAGGATCTGTTATTATATGTTTTATGTTTCTTTGTTTGAAATCCAAAGTGTCGGCTGTTTCTTTTGACACCATATACATTGCTGTTGGACATTGTTCTACAAATTTCATTATTGTTTGTATAGGCAGCTTTCGCAAAGATTCTCTTGAGCCTTGATATATTAGAATATCGTTTGTTTTTTGATTTTTATTGTGCGGAGGTGTTCTTACTGAACAATCATAGTTCATGGTTTCTTCCAAAGTCATCAGCCCCATTTTTATCATATATTTTTTTGTTCTGCTGAGAAAATAGTCCGATTCGTGAGTATTGCTGGATATGTTTATTTCTCTGTCATGTAAGACATTTAGTTTTTTGATATACCCCAATTCCGGATGATTGATTAGAAAATTGGTGTCGTTGTCGTGGTGGTGTGTATAGAATGTTTCTTCATTTGGGTTGAATATCTGAAGTATGGCATCCAATGTTGCTTTTGATAGCTTTGCTTTTGCATCGCCATGATTGCATCCCGTTAATATTCTTTTTATGAAAGGATAATCACAAAACGCTTTTGCTGTGCGTGTTGGGATAAGCAATGTTATTTCATACTCTTTTGAAAGAAAATCAAACACGGGGGTGGCGAACATATTTTCGCCAAGATTTGGTCTTCCTATATAAAGTAATTTTTTCATTTCATATACTTTCCGTAAATTTCATAATCAATATGGTATCTTTTCTTTAATATATATTTTTCTTCATTTGTCAATGTCGGTTTAACTATATTTCCGCTTTTTTGCAGATGCAGGTCTGGCAAATATATGTTCGTGTGATCTTCTAGTATATTTTTTATTCTGTTCATTTCACTCATGTCAAATATATGAGTGTATATGCTGGTATCTTCTCCAATATATTGTGTCTGAGTTGTGAAGTGGATTTTTGCATCTTTATATTCTTCTTGTTCCAAAATATTGTCTATGTTTGATATAAAATCTGAGATAGATGTGTTGCTTCTTGGTTTTTGGTGAAATAATATTCTATTTGTATATGCGCTTACGAATCTTTCTATAGGATCTCTTAATATGCAAAATCTTATAGTTTGATTGTGAGTTGGATTTTCAATTTTTTTGATTTTGGCGCGAAGCTCCGGATATTCAATTTTTTTACGGCTTTCTATAAACCATTCGGGGTGTTCATTATATAAGTTCGGTTCTTTTAATAGTGCGCTCCATCCAAGCAATGTTCGTGTTCCGCACTTGGGAGTTTTATAATATGCAACCTCGTTATGGTATATGTCAAATACGTACATATAAAAATATTTGTATCTATATATATCATGCATTGTTTATGTTTATATGTACATAAATGTTTTGAGCATATACTTATTGATATATATGAAACCTAATATCTCTGAAATTGGAAAAATTGTAAAAGACATGACCAAAGATGTCACTTCTGCACCAAACTATAATGCAGCTGCTGCTGAAATTGTTAAACAAGGTATTGTTGACAAGACCAATGCTCGCATGGGTTATCAAACAATTTTGACCAAGCCACTTGCTAGAGTAACACCACCAAAGACTATATAATGTCAATAGTTTCGTATATTTATATACATAAAATATATGAACAAGCCTAGATTGCCATTTGATATAGAATTTTTGTTGGAAAGTATATTAGATGAATCTCCTGACAGAATTGATTTGTCGGGAGATTCAAGTCGTGCAAAAGAATCTGATGCAGCAAGACTAAACAGTCTTGGTGCAGCTGTGCCAAAAACTGGTGCAACATTCAAATATTTATCTGATGATGCTTATGCGTTTTTCTTTGATGTTGAAACTGGCATAATAATGTATTCTGAAAAAAACACTCATGGCAGCATGGAACAAATGTTGCAAACAGCTTCACACAAAGCCACCTTATATGCTGCCACGTTCAAAAACATGTATAATATCAAGCGTGATGTGTTTGGTAATATATCTGCATATTCATACGCAGAAAAAGATATGGACGGTGATGATGCCGCAACTGTGGGTTTTATTGGATTAAAGCAACAAGGTGATGATGTTGAAACAATCAGAAATTATTTACACAACAACAGAATACGTTTTCGTCAATTAGATATTAGAGGAAACGCGGATAGTTCAGCCACTGTTCCGGCTGGTAGAATTTGGGTCAAAAAAAATGCAATTAGTTTTTGGAACAGAAAAGATGAAATTGTAAATGAAAATTTTCAACTTGTTGAAAAGTTGATGAGTGCAATGAAACTTGATAAAACAAAGTTTGCTTATGAATTTATAGACACTCTAGGATTGTTTGCATATTCAGAACTTGTGGGCAATTCAAACAAAGAAAAATTGAGTCCTGAAGAAATAAAAAAACTATTGGCAGTTCAACATCTTGATTCAAAAGCAAAGAAAAAATTGGCTGGATCAACTTATAAAGCAGATCGCTTGAAAAAAGCTGCCAAAGGATTTGATTATGCTGCTAGAGCAGATGCTGCCATTCCTGCACTTGAAGGTCATATAAAACTAAAAGATTTGATAAATGAAGATCCTGACGAAGTGGTTGATATGACAGGTGCTACAATTTCCGACTGGACAGAAGCAGATGCTGTTGCTTTTATTATCACAGAAAAATGCAGCATATCATATGAAGGCGGAACACATCCTGACATCATGGATGCAATGGAAACTTTGTATAAATATTTACTGGACCGCCCCGATGCCGACGATGGAAATTTGCAAAGAAGACTTGAACGGCATGGCATGGCTACCGACAACATAGTTGCGTTCAGAGAACTGTTGACGCAACCAAGTACATTTCATGAATATTTAAAAAATGGTGGCATGCGCGGAAGCATAAATAAAAATATTAATATCAGAAACATACCAGGAACAATTTTTGGTCGTTTGTGGAACGAAAGTAAACTAATAAGTTTTTGGAATAATACACAAAAAGTTGTGAAAAATTGGAATTGGGTAAAGAACTATTTCAACAACATGCAAAAATTAACTGGCGACTTGAATGATTATGAAATTGATTGGTTGGAAAGAAGTCGCAATACATCAATGACGCCATTGACCAAAGCAAGTGATGTTGATGCCAACACCGGCAAGCCAGATGCAAATCAACAAGATTTTATTTCTACACTGTTTGGTGATGTGAAAAAAATCAAATCATTGTCACCAGAAGAAATTGAAAAATTAAATAAAAAGATTCATTTGTTGCCACCAGAAAAAAAGCGTGAAGCATTGTTGGCAATGGGATACAAAAATATAAAAGCAATTGAAATTGCAGATGCACTTGGCATGACTGTGGCAGAGTTTAATAACATCATGAATGTGAATGAAGGAGATATATAATTTATGGTAAGAACAATACCACTACATGGAAATCCAAATGGTCAAGTTTTTGGCACCATAGGATCATTGATAGAAATGTATGATGGATTAAAATATGTGAAAATATCCGGAGATTCTTCCAATGTTGGATGGCAAGCGTATAATGTTGCACCAACTCCCACGCCTACGCCCACGCCTACAACGACACCGACACCGACACCGACTGCAACGCCAACGCCGACACCAACGGCTACGCCAACGCCTACACCAACACCAACGACGGGTGGATCAACGCCAACGCCAACGCCAACAACATCAACGCTGTCAATAACATATCAAACTCCGGATAATCAAACAGTGAGTGTTGGTTATTCGGTAGCGGGTGCTACTGTTTACGCTCCGGCTGGAGGAGCGTACACGGTGACTTGGGTAGTTTGGAACGGTAATGGTAGCCACAGTCCTAGAACTGTTTCAACTACCAGCGGAACTCTAGCTGCTGGTGCGATCCAAGGTTTTGCCGGTCCATCTGCAATCGACGGTACTTTCACGGACAATGGTTCTGTCCACTATAACGACAGTGGAGGGGCGGGGTATTATAAATTTACAATAACCGTTGGTGCTGCTTCTATAAATACCGGATTTATTAGAGTAAATACGCAAACCGTGACACTGGTTGGCACAGAGGAATGCAACTGCGCGTGCAAGGATAGTGGGGGTAACGTAGTTGGAACTTGGACACAGGGTGATGAAATTTGCGAAGATGATTGCTGTAACTATGACTGCGATAATAACGGTGTCGGTTGTGTGGATGTGACTGGGGATATAAGTCAATGCTGTAAGCGTTGTTGCGGCGGTGTTGATGAATATGACAACTGTGATTCTGCTGGTACGGCGTGCGGACTGAAGTGTTACACCGATTGGTATTGCACCAGCGGAGAGCGTGTGTGTGACACATGTGATGTTTATGGCTATGGTAACGTGAACAATCCACAGTTTTAATAAAAATTATTTATGAACCCAGAAAATACAGACAACAAAGATTTCCCATCATTGTTTGTTCAGGCTGAAAATTTAGTAAAGCAAGCAATATCTAGCGGCACAGACGCTCTGAAAGGAAAGCCGTTGGTAGCATCCACAGAAAAAGCCAAAGCTAGATTGGACATATGTGCTGCATGTGAATTTTTTCATCAAGGTCGTTGCTTAAAGTGTGGATGTTTTATGAATAAAAAAGCTCACTTGGAGTCTGCCCAATGCCCAATAAACAAGTGGGGAGATTTGCAAAACCCATATTTACAGAAGTCAATCTCCGTGAACATTGAAGATTTTCCTTTGCAAGAAAGAGAAACTATTATTGATATAGCCAATCACGCAGCTATTGCGGGCAACACATTTTATCATAACAATATACCTTATAAGTCAAAGAAAAATGAAGATGGTGGTGTGAGTATATTTTTATACAACAATGAAATAAAGCGGCACACAGGAACCATTACTTCGGAGTTTACTGCCGAAGAATTGATAGAATTTAACCAACTGGTTCGAACATCAAAAAACACAGAAGATAAAGTGTTTTCTTTTAAAGGCTCAAATTATAAACTGACTGTTGATGGAAGTAAAATATCCATAAAGTATGCTTAATATATTAACTATTGATTATCGAGTCGTCTATATCATAATTTATGTCTAACACAATTGCATCACATGGAGCACCATCGGGCAGCGTATTTGGAAAACTCGGAGAAATTATTGGCACGGACGAAGGACTTGCTTATCTAAAACAAGAATTTGATTCTCGCAATATTGGATGGGGAGATCCGTATGTTTCAACCGCAACACCAACTCCAACACCAACTCCAACACCAACTCCAACACCCAGTGGAAACATGTTTCCGCCGTTTTCTTGCGATGAAATACAAGTCACTGGTTCAACAAAATGTTATGGTAATGAAGTAAAGTTGGTGTGGCGATTGGACTCGCAATCTGTTACAACATGCAGCCTGAGTTGGGACCGTTCCGCAACAGCACTTGATCCTGTGGTTTTTGGTGGAAATGTAATCGCAGCAACATTAACAAGTGGACAACAATCTTATACATTTAAATCAACTAAACCGGCTAACACATATATTATTTCATATATGCGCACAACAAATGTTCCAGATACTGTGAGAATGCAGGTGCGTACATCTTTTCCGTCGCGAGCCGTGAAAAAAGCACAATTATTTTCATATCGTTCTGGTTCATACACAACAAATTTGAAAGTTTTTAATGCTTTTGGATATTATCAATATCATACCAGAAATCTTACTACGGGTGGATCTGATAATATCAGTCAAATTATCAGTGGTTCCATAACTCAATTTTTAACGGGTTCTGGAGCATTTCCGTGTGTTGATTTGTTGGAAGTTGTGAGTTATAATGATGTTTTTTCATTTGATCCAGAAGATGTCGTGGATTGTGTCGCCGCACCAACACCAACGCCGACACCGACTCCCACGGCAACTCCTACGGCAACGCCAACGGCTACTCCAACGCCAACAGCAACAGCCACGCCAACACCAACGCCCACATCCACAACAGGTGGAGCAACGCCAACACCAACTCCCACAGCGGGTGGAGCAACGCCAACGCCCACACCAACAGCTACACCAACGCCAACAGCAACGCCAACTCCCACACCAACAGCAACGCCAACTCCCACGGCCACTCCGGTTCCAAGTCAAAGAATATGGATGGACTATGATTCTGCTGGCAGAGTATCTGCGTCGTGGGAGAATTCCGGTGGCGGCTTCGAGGTTGTGTCTTCATCCGGAACTCCATACACCACCGCTGTTGATGGAGTTTGTATTGTTCAAAATTCACTGTATCTTGTTTATGGAACAAATTTGAGAACTTCTGCATGCTCATTGACATCAGACCCAAGGCAAACTTCGTTTCAAATAGATGCAACTTGCAATCTTCTGGGTATATATAGTTTCAGTTATGTTGATCCATATGGACAATTGAGATATGCAAGCACCAACAGCGGGCCGATCAATGGAAAAGTGTATTCTATTGCATGTGGCACCAGCATAACAAGCCAGATTACTGGAACAGCGGTGGTATCATCTCGCCGTTGTTAATACTTTATAGTAAATAATGTACGACACAATCCTTTGATATAAAACATAGGATTTCTCTTTAAATATATACATTTTATTATGCATTTACAATGCATACCAGCATGCCTCATTCTATCAAAAAATGTGTATATGCTATTTTTCATGAGGGGTTATTATAAATAGTATATTTACGAAAAAGTATTTGACTTTTATTAAATGTGCAGCCAGTATATACAAGATGAATAAAACATCCAATACAACTAAACAAACTCGCGGCGTTGGTCGTCCCAAGAATAGTGTTTCTGTGGACACACAACAGCCTGTTAAGATGGTTGGGCTACCAGCTATGATTGAGCCCACAATTCATGACATCACAGACGAACTGTCTATGCTTGACAGTTATGCCTATTCTCAGTATAACGACTAAAAAACAAAAAGTATGCAAAATAACACAGTTGACAATCAAACTGAAACTGCAATGTATGCCATTTTTCGGAACGGCATCCGCGTAAGCGATTCGGAGTATGACTCCAAGCTAGATGCCCAAAGGGAATATGAGTATTGGGCGGGTATTATCAAGCGCAATCCAGATGGTAGCAAGCTTGATGTTCGTCAACTCAACTATCGTCGTTAATTTATGACTGGACTAAAGCAAAAAATCCTGCTGGCAACCTCCGAGGAAGAGGTAAAAAGTCTGCTGGCAGAAGGCAAAACATACGAGTTTTCTAGTCGCAAGACGCGCAACTCGTGGGTAAGTGCAGCACGCAGAAAGTCTGCTGGTGAAAAGTATGTTGCCACCAAGACCGAGAGACCCAAGAAAAAGGCTCGCCGTAGCCGATAAAATATGGGGGAGCATATGCTCCCCTTTTTTATTTATGAAAAAATTGAACAAGAAAGATTTTGGTTGGTTGTCAATGCAACTTTTGCGCGTCAATCCATTGTTTGATGGTATGTGGCAAACATTTGAACCTATGGTATTTAACGAAGATGCTGAAAGTGTTGAGTTAGAAATACACAACAATAATTTTAGAATTGTTGCCAATCCAAATTTTTGGAAGAAATGCGATGATACAAAAAAAGTATTTATTATCTGCCATGAAATGTGTCATGTTATGTTTGCACACTGGATTATAAATCCAAAACATGATAGAGAATGGTCAAACATTGCACAAGATATTGTGGTGAATGAATATCTGTCAACTATGTTTGATACAGAAAAAATTGGAGACGATTTTGTAACTATAAAAAGCGTGTTTAAACATAAATCCGCCATCATTGAACGCAGAATGGATTATACTTATTATTATGACATTTTGATGAAGTGTATATAATTATAATATATGATAGTTGAAATATCAGAATCAGAATTAAATACCAGAAAGAGTAATGGCGCGGTTTATATTTGTCGTTCGTGCAAAGATAATCGTAATAAAATTATGATGCTTGCGTTTGACCCAGTTGGAAACAATGGAGTTTATTATCAGTTTTGTAAAGAATGTATGCAACTCATGGGAACGTGCATACCATGCAATGCTAAGAAGAAACTGATATAGGTTGCCACCTTGGTGGGTGGTCGGGACATTTTGCACTGGGTATATAAAGCTTCATAACACTACATCCACACAGTTTGCATTTTCCGGTATTATTGTAACCAGCGTTGTCCCAGTTTGGGCAACTTAAACATATAGTTTTGCGTACTTGAAACTGTTCATCTGTGACTTTGGAGAATTTATCTTGTGTTACCCAATCAGTTACAGCAGTTCCTAAACTTCTTGCTTTATCAACTAAATTAGGTTCTTTTCTATTTTCCATGATACTTATATGTAGTGCTGAATCCAATTAAAAAAATCAATATTCCGAAAGAATTTACACTACTTGGACACAAATATACCGTTGTTATAAAAAAAGATTTGTTTGAAACCGAGGATTGTTATGGAAACGCGGACGAAGATTTGAAGTTGATTCAAATTCAAGATTTGGGAGAAGTAACAAAACGATATAAAGAAGACGGCAAAATGGTGGAACGAAAGTTAATCATTACAGAAGAAACAATGATAGAAACATTCTTTCACGAAGTTGTACATATTATATTAGATTCTACAGGAGAACTAAAACTTTCTCAGAACGAAAAATTTGTGAATATGATGGGTAAAGCATGGCTAGAGATATATTTATCTTCAGTATATGAAAAAGACTCCGCGTAAGAAGAAGTCTGATAAAGTTTTAAATTCCAAATATGAAGTTGTTGAACTTCCCCGCGACAATTCTGATATGGAAAAGTATGTGCAGGAAAACAGAAAAGAAATAAACAACAAGATTGTAAATACAATAGAGTATGCAATAGCCAACAAACTTGGCGGAATAGAATTATTCTGTTTTAAAAATTCAAGTTTTGTGGTGGTCTTGCAAAGAAAAGATTTCAAGGAAAGTTTAGAAACTGTCTTTGAGTTCAGTATGGACCATCAACAGTTTCAAATTTGTGCAAGAATTAAAAAAATTATAAGTAAATTGGATAAATTGAGTACTATATTCACATACAAAAAAATAAAAAAATAATATGTCAAAACAAAAACGACTGAACAACAACAAGAAAAAAAATAATGCACCAAGCCAAACATTATCTTTGTCTCAACAACCCACAAAAGATAAAAGTCCAGTTGTTCATCAAAGAAATAAAATAGATCATTATTTGACCATATTGCACAGAGAACTGACTCCAAAACAAAAATTGTTTATGGAATTGGCAATGGATCGCAAAGTAAAACTGTTGTTGATATCCGGTCCAGCAGGTTCTACAAAAACATATTTGTCTGTACTAGCATCATTGATGCTCATGAATGAGAAAAAAGTTAGCGACATACTTTATGTAAGAAGTATTGTTGAAAGTGCAGATGTTAAGATGGGTACATTGCCCGGTGAAGCCGACGACAAATTATCTCCATTTAAACGACCATTGATAGACAAAATGGATGAACTTTTGCCAAAAGAAGATATTCAATATTTGATCAAAGAAAACAGAGTAGAAGGATTGCCAATTGGATATTTGAGGGGATTAAACTGGAATGCAAAAGCTGTGGTGGGAGATGAGTTACAGAATTGCACCAGAAAAGAATTGATCACCATGATGACAAGAACTGGAGAATTTTGTAAAGTATTTATGTGCGGAGATCCACAACAATCTGACATTGGAACAAGATCTGGTTTTGGAGATATATTCAACTTGTTTAATGATGATGACAGCAAAGAAAATGGCATATATACATTTGAATTCACAGATGATGACATTCTTCGCAGTGCATTGACCAAGTTTATTGTAAAAAAGATAAAGAGACTTGGGTAATATAAAAAGTTCTTGTTATAAAAGGGGCAGATTGATATATATTTTTCAATTGGATTGATATTTATAATGAAAAGATACTATGTCTAATCAGAAAACATCTCAACTTCGCAGAGTAAGTGGTAGCCAGCTTGTTTATGGCGATTTGATTCCGTTGATTGATGTTTCTGAAAACACATCTCCGACCGGAGAAACCAAAGCAATTTCCGCTGGTGATTTGGCTGCATATGTTGTATCTGGCGGATTCTTGGAAGTATTCACGCCAATGCATGGCTATCAATCCGCCAATGGACTTGTGTTTGATCAATATGTTGCACCAGCGTCAGATTTGAATTTGCGTTGTTATGGAGAATTTCCAGAAGTTGGAACAGAATTTAGTTTGATGGTTCGTGCATTTATTCCGTCGTCCATGTACCCCGATCCACCAGTATCTCGTGCAATTTTTGGTATAGGAGAATCTCAAGAAACACTTGTGTCCGGTAGTCTAGCTGTGTCTGCTAGTCAAGCCGCATATATTGGAATGGAAAATAATGATTTGATTGGTTATACATACGACGGAATTACTGAGAAAAGAATTGAAGTACCCGATTTTATGTGTGATTACGAAGACAAAGTTTTTGAAGCAGTTTTAACCAGAAATTCTTCTGGTACTTTGAAGTTGTATTTGAACAGCACATGGATTGGAACATTGAGTGGTTCTGCAACACCAATTTCATCATCATATGTGGTTATGGGCAATGGACATTCTACTGCATTCAATATTGATTGTATTGTATATGAAGCGCATGTATTCAATACAGAATTGACCGCCAACAAAGTTAAAAGCATTTTTTATAGTGGCGTAAATAATTCAGATACAACATTGATTGCTTCTTATACTTCGCCAAATTTAAATCCAGGACCAACTCAATGGTTGGATTCAAAAGGAACAAATCATATTTTATTACCAGTGTCTGGTGCAAGAGCAAGCAATCCAGATAAAGAATTTAGTTTGAGATTCAAGAGTGATGGAACATCCAGTTATCTTGGTAATGGAAACAAAAGAGATATTCTTCCAGATAATTATATTTTGACAGATGCATTTGTTTATTCAACTGGTTCTCCATTGTTGTCAATTGGATCAACATCATCTGTTGCACCAGTTGGAGCAAGTGGAATACATTCATGGAACAATAACAGAGTTCCATTAACCAATGCAATTTACAGCAGAAACAATCTGCAATTATTGGAATTGGGTGTAGCACATACAGATAAATCAATTTATGTGTTTTATAGTTCAAGTGCAGCACCATGTACATTTAGTTTTGAAGGATATATTTCTGACTATGGTCCATCAACATATTCACCGCCAGCACCTGTGATCATAAGTGGTTTGTATCAAACTGCAACAAATACTATACCATATAGTTATCAAATTTTGGCTACAAATTATCCATTGATTTATAGTGCATCCAATTTACCAACTGGTCTTTCATTGAACAATTATACCGGTTTAATTTCTGGTACTCCAGCTGCCGTTGCAAATACATACTATGTTCAGCTATTTGCTGCAAACTATGATGCAACCGGAAGTGCGTTTATGACCATGTCGTTGGCACCTGCGCCAACGCCGACGCCTACACCGACGCCTACAGCAACGCCGACGCCGACGCCTACAGCAACACCGACGGCAACACCGACGCCTACACCAACGGCAACCAGCGTTGGACCAACAGCAACACCGACACCAACGCCAACGGCAACCAGCGTTGGACCAACAGCAACACCGATGCCAATTCCGACGGCAACCAGCGTTGGACCAACAGCAACACCGATGCCAATTCCGACGGCAACGCCAATTCCTACCCCAACGGCTACATCACTGACACCATTCGTAGATGTTGGATTTATAATAGAACCCTCTCCTGGTAGATTTGACGTGCATTCTTCGGCATATGCATACTCACAAACATTTATTTCACATACAATACAATTGAAGTCTGCCGCATCGGAAGCCGGTCTTGCCGGTGCGGGATATGTTACAATTGGAACAAATGGCGCTCCTCCGAGTAATGTAGGCGCAAACAGCGATTACTTGCTTGTTATAAATGCTCAATCTGGAATAGGAGCAACTCCGCCGTATTATATCAGAGCCAGAGCAAGCGTTACAACTAATACTGGAACTTATCTAAGTGCAGAACAAACTTACAATTTTGGGACCGGTGCACCAACGCCGACACCGACACCGACGCCGACGCCGACCCCAACGGCAACACCGCAACCAACACCAACGCCAACGGCAACACCGCAGCCGACACCAACGCCAACGGCAACTGAACCAGCGCCAACGCCAACGGCAACTGAACCAGCGCCAACGCCAACGGCAACTGAACCAGCGCCAACGCCAACGGCAACTGAACCAGCGCCAACGCCAACTGAACCAGAACCAACGCCAACTGAACCAGAACCAACGCCAACTGAACCAGAACCAACGCCAACAGCAATACCGTGTCACGAACAAACTTGGGTTTGGTCGCAAACAAAGGTGTATGACAACAGCGACCCGGAGAATCCTGTATACTCGTATAGTAATTATAGTATCAATACTGGAGTATATACTAGGTGCGACGGAGCATCCGAAAGTTATGTTGTCGGACCCGTTGTTGGTACTGAAGACGATGCGAGTTATTTGGCACCGGGCGGAGCAAATGCCCACACCGCATGTGTGCGGGGCGCTGGCTCGCCATCTTGCGTAGGATAATTATGAAAACACTGGAACATACATCCGAAGTGATTAGACCGGCTTTAATATCGCTATCAACTAAAAATACAAAAATGGACCTTATCAGAGATGGTATTCGATATAAAATATGCGGAGGCTTATGTACAGGAATTTCCGAAATACGCCTACTAACTTCCGTTAAATCACCATATCTGATTATCTGCGACACGGATATTATAGAATATTATTAAACAATTGCCAATGGGAAAAATTGTTTAATATTTTTTATAACTTGTATATATACAAGTAAAGGTTATAAATGTTATATGCTCAAAGATAAAATATTCATTCAAATTGCATCATATCGCGATCCGCAACTTGTCGCAACAATAAAAGACTGCATAGCAAATGCAAAACATCCAGAAAATTTAGTATTTTGCATTGCATGGCAACATGCTCCCGAAGAAAATATTGATGAAATAAAGTCTTTGTCAAATGTAAAAATAATTGACATTGATTACAAACAAAGTAAGGGAGCTTGTTGGGCAAGAAATCAAATTCAACAAAGATACAATGATGAAGAATATACTCTACAGCTTGATTCACATCACAGGTTTGTAAAAGATTGGGACGAGTTGGTTATTGGAATGTATAAACAACTACAAGAAAGGGGATATGCCAAGCCATTATTAACTTCGTATATTCCATCATTTGATCCAGACAATGATCCGGCTGGTAGAACACAAGTTCCATGGAGAATGGATTTTGATAGATTCATACCAGAAGGTGCAGTATTTTTTCTTCCTGCTTCTATTCCGGATTGGAAAAACAAAACAGAACCAGTGCCATCCAGATTTTATTCTGCACACTTTGCTTTTACAACTGGTCAATTTTGCAAAGAAGTACAACACGATCCAGAATATTATTTTCACGGAGAAGAAATTAGTATAGCAGTTCGTGCATACACACATGGATATGATTTGTTTCATCCACATAAAATTGTTGTGTGGCATGAATATACACGCAAAGGAAGAACCAAACATTGGGACGATCATTCTGGTGCAAAAAGAGAAGAAATTGTTGATAAAAAAGATTGGGGTCAACGAAATTCCGAGTGTCATAAAAGAAATAGAGTATTATTTTCCATGGATGGTGAAAATCATAACACAATTGATTGGGGAATATACGGATTTGGCAAAGCAAGAACTTTAAGAGACTATGAAAAATATGCAGGATTGCATTTTGGAAAACGGGCTGTGCAACAAGAAACATTGGACAAAAAATATCCGCCCAACGATTTTCAAAAATATAACACTGATGAAGAGTGGGAAAAATCATTCACGAGTGTATTTAAGCATTGTATAGATATTCAAACATCACAAGTTCCTTTGGATGATTATGATTTTTGGTGCGTAGCATTTGAAAAAAACGAAGAAACGATATATCGCAAAGATTGCGATGAAAATGAAGTCAAACAACTAAAAAATGCTGGCGAAAATTCTTACATCAAGATTTGGCGAGAATTTGATTGTGAAAAAAAACCAGATAAATGGGTTGTATGGCCATATAGTAAGTCGAAAGGTTGGTGCGATAAAATAACGGGAAAATTGTAACTTATGAAATTGGTGGTGGTTATATGTCATTTCAAAGAGAACTTAGATTGGGTGAAAGATATCAAACACCCACATCTTGTGTATAACAAGAATCCTAAACAAAATGACAAATTTGAGTTCAATATGCCAAATGAAGGATATGATACAGGAGCATATTTGAATTACATAATAAACAATTATAACAATCTTCCAAATTTTGTATGTTTTTCTCAAGACAATCCGTTTGCTCATTGCAGCAATTTTTTGGATTTGGTCAATGGTTTTGATTTTGAAACTGAGTTTTTGCCTTTAGGAACCACATATATCAGAGACAATGATCAAATACTATCGTCTACAATAAAATATGCAGAAGAAAATGGAATACAATATACTATTCCAATAAAATTTACAAGTGGATGTCAATACATAGTGTCAAAAACTATGATATTGAAAAACCCGTGTGAATTTTATGAAAAAATTTTGAAAACCGTAATGTTGGGAAAGGTTATAACTCATGTAAATTATACATTGGAATATCTGTTTCCAACAATATTTCACTTTAACTCCGATTTAAAAACTACATACAAATGAAGACTTCTTTGATAGGACTATCAAACAACGTAACAAATAACATTGAAAAAATAAAACTTTGGTCAAACAGTTTTAGGAAATACTGTGATGGTGACGTTGTTCTTTTGTGTGCAAATTCAACCACACAAGACTTGAAATCTTGTGAAAATTTGGGAATAAAGCCCGTTGAGGTTGTTGTAAAAGATACTTGGTTTATAAACCATGAAAGACTGAAGCACACCGCTGATTATTTGACATCGTCTAATACCGATTTGTTTATTGCAACCGATGTATTTGATGTAGTGTTTCAGGGAAATCCATTTGATAATCTTGATACTTCTAATTATGATCTGTTTGTTAGCGGAGAAGGAGTGAATGTTGGAGAAGAACCGTGGAACTCCGACAACATCAACAAGATTTTTCCGGAGAGTTTCCAAGAATGCAAAAAAACGGAAGTAATAAACTCCGGTATCATTGCAGGAAAAAGAGAGGCATTGTGTAACCTTCTGTCAAGAATGTATCAACTGTGTGAAACTGGTTCCAGTGCGCATAACATCAAAGACCAAGCTGCCCTCATTGTGATGGTGACAAAGAATCAAATAGACAACTTGAAAATTTTCAATTTGGACGACGGCTGGGCAATGCACTGCGCAGTTTCGGGTCCAACTCAATTCTTTGAATCTTGGGGATTTAAACACAAAATAAAATATGGAATTCCGGAAATGATGGACGGTTATGTGGTAAACAAGTTCGGAAAAAAGTATGATATGGTTCATCAATTCAACAGAGTACCAGAATGGCACGAGATTATAAAGAAAGTAAACAACCTATGAATGATACTGCCGTAGTGCTTTGCACATACCCAAAGACTTTTTCGGGAGACTGGTACAATAATATCTTTACATTTCGTGATCAAAAATTTCCCATTTTTGAATTGGCGTTTGATAACCAGACTGCAATGACTTCCGATGAAGTAAGTGCAAAATACCAAGGAATTCCTGTCACACTCTTTGATGATGCATTTTTTGCAGAGCACAATTTCAACAGACCTATCAGCCATATGCATAGATGGGGTAATCACCAAAATCCAAAATATTTTTATGCACATTTTAGAATGCTTGCATATTATATAAAAAATCCAAACTATAAATACTATTGGTTTTTTGATGACGATGTGAGTTTTGATGGAAACCTAAAACAGATTCTTGGTGACTATGAAGCATACGATGATGATTTTACTGCAATACAAGTATTCCAAAAAGAACAGTATATTGGATTTGATAGAATAAGTGTTTCCAACAATAGAATGGGCTCTGCTGGCAATTGGTTGGGATTTGCACCGGGTCCCGGTGATAATTACAAATCAACAGATAAGCATATGGGATCTTTCTTTCCAATCGTAAGATATTCAAATAAATCCTTGGCATATTTGCTTGAATTAAATAAGCAGGGATTCTTTGGATACTCGGAAGGATTTGTTCCTACTTCGCTGGCAAGTGCTGGGTTTAGCGTATCCAGTATGCTATCGGAACACGATAAATATTTTATAAAAACAAACGCAAATTGTATTTTAAAACATAAACGAGCATTATTTACTTGGTCATGGATATAACATTTTGTACATTTTATTTTGATATAGACAGAAAAAATTGGGACGCTTTTACTGTGTCTAATGAAATGTATATGCACTGGTTTGATAATTTACTATCGCTTGATATAAATTTATACATCCTGACCGAGAGAAAATTTGTTGATAGGATACTGAAAACGAGAGTAAAAATAGACCCAGATCTCAGCAAAACCATAATAAAAGAGACGACAATAGATCAATTACCATCATATAAAATGTTTAATGATAAATTGGAAAAATTGATGTACTCCGACGAATTCCAAATGGCGGTACATCATAAGCACGTTCCCGAGATGACAAAACCTTTGTATAATGTGCTGATGTTCAATAAGGTAAATTATTTACAACAAGTGTCAGAAATAAATCCATTCAACACCGAATATTTTGGTTGGGTTGACGCCGGTTTTATCCGAGGAGCAAATGAAATTGAGAATATTAAGAAATGGCCAGACCCATGTAAATTGATGCTTCGCAATGACAAAATAAAATTCTTTTGTATAAATGACAATATAAAAAATCACACGATAGATATAAAGCTACATGTTATGTCTCAAATGAGATTGTTGAAAGGAACCATATTCTTTTTGCACGGAGATTTGATTTCTCCATTGCAAGAAGAATTTTGCCGACAGGTTAAATATGTTCTGGACCAAGGGTATGTTGGTAGTGACGAGAAAATTTTCGATTTGTGTTGTCTCAACAAACCCGATTGGTTTGATTTATACAAATGCAATTGGAGAGAAGAATTGAAACTTTTTTCATATGAATATAATAAACCACCAGAACCAGTTTTAAAAACCGAAAGTAAAACAGAATATACCGTGGAAGTTGAATGGACCGAATGTGATATAGAATTGTGCAACGATTTTAAATTTTTGTTTTTTTGTATAGAGGATGATAAGCACGAATCTATATACAGAGAAGATTTACAAGTAGATTCGCTGGAAACATACGAAAAATTTAAAAATTATAAAAAAACATATAAGATTGTATCCGATAGAAAACCCACAAACTTTGTTATATGGCCGGTATCAAAATCAAAAGGCTTTTTGAAATATGTAAACAAGCCGGTTCTTTTATTGTGATTGAGGCAATCTCCTGATACATGTAGTCTCATGTGTGTGACAAAATGATACACATAAAATATGTATTTTTTATTTCTTACTAGGTAAACGGTGTGACACAATATTTGGCACGAAACATGATAATGTGTATATGTCGGTGTTCATAATGAAGCCGATATAAATAAAGGATACAATAAATATGTCACTAACTAAATACACACGGGATGAGTTTCTCACCCCTTTTGATAGATTGTTTGATGAAGTTTTCAATAACTTCGGAGTAACACCATATATAGGTTCATATACAAAAACCAGTTTTCCAAAAGTGGATGTTGTTGAATATATAGATAAACTTGTACTAGAAGCAGATGTTGCTGGACTAGACAAAGAAGATGTGAGTGTTGAACTAGAAGGCGATACTCTAACCATTCGTGGTGGAAAGAAGCCAGCATCAACTGAAACAGACAATAATGCTCGTTATGTTTATAGAGAAATAAAGCGTTCAAGTTTTGTTCGTTCTTTTGCTGTTGGTGAAGGCATTGATAAAAGTAAAATAAAGGTTGATTATCAAAATGGAGCAATCAAGATTATATTGCCCAGAATTAAAATTGAAGAACAAAAGCCACAAAAAGTCAAATTGCTATAAGATAAGTGTTGACAATTGATATATCTTCATACAATATATCAGTGTTAAAGGTTATATAAAGTTCCAGTTCTTATGATAATTGGATGGTGGAGGGTGATATTGAGTTCAATCGCCCCCAATTCAGCCTCACAGAAATGTGAGGCTGTTTTTATATATAACTTTATAATAAGTCATCGCAATGGTCAGTAATGTTGATATTTATATGTTCAGATAAATTATATATACAACATGAGATTTTTAGCATATTTAGTATTATTGAGTGCAATTGTTATATCTGCGTGCGGTGCTTATTTTAGCATCGTTGGTTTGAAACTGCTGTTTGTTGGTGGCGGCATATCCATTATAATAATGGGAAGTGCTCTTGAAATTGGTAAACTTATTACTGCCACATTTCTCAAACAAAAATGGAACGACATAGGGTTGTGGATGAAAACATACATGACATTGGCTACATTTTTTCTTATGTTTATAACATCAATTGGTATATATGGATATTTGAGTGCGGGATATACTACCACATCCATTGCTGTACAAGGCTATGAACGTCAAATAGAAGCAAATATAACCAATATCAATGAAATGGATAAAGAGATAGCATCATTGAAGACATCAACTTATAATGAAGCAGAAATACGATCTATTGAAGACAACAGAAAGAAAATAATTGAACAGCGTACTTTGCTTATAAATCAAAAGAGTCAGCAAACAGAAACTATAAGAAAATCAACTGACACAAACAAAGATGCTTCATCTGATATAATGTCTGCAAAACAAGCATTGGAACTTTCCAAAGCATCTACAGATTCTGATATTGGCAGAGAACTTGAACAAATAAAACTGTATAATTCACGACTTGAGATATTGGACAAAGAAGTACAAAAATGGATAGATCAAGGAAGTGGAAACATTTTCAAAAAAGGTGGTTTGGACAAAGCACGAGAAATCAAACAATCACAACAAAAAGAACGTGATGACATTGATACTCAAATAAAATCTTCACAAGACAGAATAGAAAAACTTCGTCAGCAATATGCTGGTCAAGTAAAAGAATATAATGATCGTGTGGTAGCAATTGAATCTCGCAGCAAATCTCAAAGAAGTGAAATAGATACAAATATAAAGAATGTTGAAAAAGAAAGTGCTGAAATTGCTGCGTCTATAATAGCATACAACAAAGAAACAGATGAAAAGATTGCTACATTAAACACCAAAAAAGGTGAAATGACTGAACAAAGTAAACAAAAGATATCTGAATATCAAAATAATATACAAGCGTTGCGAGCACAAAATACCGAAACACAAGAAAAGATTGTTCATACAGATGTTGGTACATTCAAATTTATTGCTAAAAGTCTAAACATTCCATTGGACGATGCAGTTAATTATTTTATTTGGACCATTATTGCTGTGTTTGATCCATTGGCAATATGTTTAATTTTGGCGTTTAATACACTGATTAAAAAAGATGAAAAATCTGAAAATAAACAACAACCAAAGATTGTGACAGAGCCAGAACCGACATCAACATCCACGCCGACAACTGCACCAACGTCCACACCAGAACCAACATCCACGCCGACGCCGACAACTGCACCAACATCCACACCAGAACCAACACCAACGCCCGACGCAGTTGCAGAAGATGTTTTGGTCAATGAATCTGTTGTGGTTGATGTTGTTGTATCACCAGAATCAATTTCGCCAGACGGCACGCTCAGAACATCGCTGCCACCGGCACCAATCAATCCACATGGCATATCAAGTGGCAAAGTTAAAATGCACAAAGAATAATTCTTTACATTTTGTTTATTATATATTGACAATATAAACATTTAGCATATATATGTGAATTGTATATACGACCATTCACAAAATATGAGTTACAAAATTGTCAAAAATAAAGATATTCTACACAAGAAAACCGAACCAGTATCAACAATACAAGAAGGCGAAGAAATAGCCAAAAAATTGATAGAGGCTTTGGATACACTTTCACATGGTATTGGTCTTTCTGCCATACAAATAGGAATACCCAAGGCGGTATCAATTGTAAGAGTTCGTAAAGATAATCCGCCTATTATTCTAATGAACCCAACAATTGTTGAGGCAAGTAAAGAAAAACTCATATTCACCGAAGGTTGTTTGAGTTTGCCCGGCAAGCTTACCAACACAGTTCGTTCATTGAAGGTCACGGTGTCCACTCTCAATCACGCCAATCCTCTTTCATTTGGACCAGATACAGACCCCATCACCCAAGAATCTGTGGGCAAGGATTTGGGCTTGCTAGAAAGTATATGTATTCAGCATGAAACAGATCATACCAACGGAGTGTTGATGATTGATGAAGGCATTCGTTTTGTTCCAACGGTCGAGAAAAAAGTGAAACATGGAAGAAATGACAAAGTTATGGTGGAAAAATCCGGAGAAACTCAATATATAAAATACAAGAAGGCTTTGGAACTCGTGGAGCAAGGCTGGAAAATTCTATAATATGAACATAAACATTGATAACCTTGAAGAAATAAAAGAACTGCTTGAACATGCACTTGAACGACACAGTTGGCCAGCCGTCGAAGATGCTCTAACAATACTAAAAGAAGAACTTGGTTATGAAGCCGAGGAACTTGAAGAAGACGAGGAATAATTTATGTGGATAACAATATTAATGGTTTTGTTTTTCATCTCAACATGTGCGTTGGGATATGCATGCTACAACATGCTAAAAAAGATTGAAGTACATGAAGAATGGATTGATCAATATCGTTCCGAAATAAACAATGTGTATAAACGCTTAAAAATGGTCGATGACAAAAATTTGTTTGAAAAAGACGATGATGTTGGATTTGTTTTTTCAGAAATATTACGTGTGACAGAAGAGTTCAATGAAAGCATCAAATAAAAATGAATAAACTTAAAAAAATCGGCAAATCTAAAAAGATTGCAAAAAAATCTAAGCCAACAAAAAAAGTTGTCAAAACTCAAAAGCCTAAAAATAAAATCAAGAAACAAACTGTGCATACTGAGGAGTTTCATGTAAATGAAAAGATTTCTCGCCCACGTGGTAGACCAAAAGGAAAAAAGAATAAAAAAGAGGCAGTTGAAGGAGTTGAAAAAAAGGTCTCAAATGTATACTTTACTCCAGACACAGAATCGGCAATTGTTGCTTATAATGAAACCGAAGATCCAAAGGAAAAGGATAAAATATACAACGAAAAGATACAAGGTGCTTTTGGTAAAATAGCCGAAAATATTTATAATACATTCAAGTTTAGTTATGCTGATGTAAGTCCACTTGATATTCAGAAACAAGCCATTTCACATATGGTTGCAAACATGAGCAAATATGAAAAAGGAAAAGGCAAAGCATTCAGTTATTTTAGTATTGTAGCCAAACATTGGTTTATTTTGGACAATAATACAACATATCGTCGTTTCAAGAAACACGTTGAGATTTGTGAACAAACCGGAGACTCTGGTGAGTTTGTGGTTCAACCAGAACACGAAAAACAAGAAAGTGAAGCACGTGAATTTATCAAACTCATGGTCGAATATTGGGACCAAAATGTGGGCAAGTATTTTACCAAAGATCGTGATTTGAAGATTGCAAATGCAGTTGTTGAAATATTCAGAAATGCTGATCGTATTGATATATTCAATAAAAAAGCATTGTATCTATATATACGAGAAATCGCAGACTGCCAAACTCAACACATTACAAAAGTTATAAATAAGCTCATGGAGCCACAGCGTAAAATACGAGAGGAATATTATAACACCGGAAAAATAACTGGTATTGATGCTTGACAACCAACGTTAAAATACTCACTCAATAACTATTTATAGGCATGGAAACGTATGAATTTGAGATTTACAAGGGAAAAAGTTTTGCTTCTTTGTGTAAAGATATTATAAATAACTCGGAACAAAAGAAAGATCAGTTGGACATATTGATTACCGACCTAAAAGACATGATCAAGACTGTAAATGACGCTGTTACAATCGTTCCGTTGCTCAAGGAATATTTTGATGTGTCTGTGCGCAATGATGAGCAACTAATCAAACTTGCCGCAATTATTCAACGATTGATGTCTGGTAAGGTTGGACCGGACGGCGAAGGTGGTGGTACAATATTGACAGAAGAAGAAAAAAAGCAACTCATGTCGGCTATAGAAGAAACCGCCAAAACAATGAAGTCTCCAGAAAAATCAAAAGCAGAACCTAAATAATGTCATACACAGAAACAGAACGCAGAAGTGACCTCAACATAAAGCAAGATGACATGCTTGCTTCAAAAAGGTTCGTTATTGAACGCAAACCTGATACAAGTTATTTCTTTGAATTGGAAGAAGCGGTGGTGCTGGATATTATATTGGACGATAAACATCCCGCATTTACAGATGAATTGGATGCTAACGATTTTCCACCGAACATAGATGGCAGTGAACCGGTTGCTGGAACAAATGATTATGGTCAAGTTGGTGCAATAAAATTTAGATTCTTGAACAGTGAAAGAGGTAAAGATAAAGAACAACTTGGTTGGGCATATCCAATTGAAAATACTGGTATAACCGAGTGGCCGTTGATGAATGAAATGGTGATTGTTGGTAGATATATGGAAAGCTATTTTTATTCTCGTAAATTAAACTTCAAATCGGTTGTAAATAGCAATGCCAGTTTTATAACTGAGCGCGTTTCTGGTTGGGTAGATCAAAATACAGATGAATACAACAACGGAGAACCATACACTGGACCAAAATCGACATTGAATTTTTCTGGTGGAGAAAATTATACAGGAGTATTGGGAAACTATTTTAAATTCAATCCAAAGATTCGTGCTCTAAAAAGATATGAAGGAGATACTATATTAGAATCAAGATTTGGATCTTCTATAAGATTTGGAGCATATGATGACAACAGAAACAATGACAATGGTATAGAAGGGGAATATGAAGATGGCGGTGGAAATCCAAAGATTCTACTGCGTAATCGTCAGGCACCAATAAAAAATCCAGAAGGTTTCACATCAAAAGGATATACCGAAGAAGATATAAATAAAGATGGATCGTCTGTTCATATAACTTCCGGAAAAACTGTTTCAAAATTTAAAACGACATGTCAGAAAATTATGTTTTCAAAGTCGATTAAACAAGAACAACCAAAGTTTTCTCCGGACGGATCAACCGACTTTGATTATCCAAAACAAGATGGCGAACAAATTGTAATCAACAGCGATAGATTAATTTTCTCGTCCAAAGCAAATGAGACTATACACTTTTCAAAGAAAAGATATGCGATTGTAACGGACGATGAGTATACAGTCGATTCTAATAAGCAAATAGTTTTAACGACAAATGAAAAAACTGTATTGAATTCTCCTTTTATATTTCTCGGAGAATTTGAACAAGCTGCCGAACCCGTGTTACTTGGTAGAACCACAACTGCATGGGATATGGCTTTGTGCGATTGGATATTACTACAAACAGAGTGGATGATTGAACTGTGTGAAGAGTGGTTGGCAAAACATGTGCATGATTTAGATTCTCGCAAAGACGTTCAAGTTGCGCCAAAAAGTGAATGGGTATCAAAATTAAATAGGCATATTTCAGATTTAAAAAAATTGAGAGAAAAGTTGATAGAGCTGCGTGATAGAGCACCGAAGAATATGAGCAATCGAGTATTCACAGTTGGAGGTGGTGGTGCACCGGGTCAAAAAGGTGGAGAATTGGTTCCAGATTCTGCGAGTGATGTCAATCAATCCAGTGAAGAAAATAAAGAAATGGGCAAATCAAAAATTGCTCCTGTAGATATAACCAAGAAAAAATACAAAATAGAATTGATTTATTCTGGTGGTGGAGAAAAATCGCCACTAAATCCGTAATATGCCAGAAATTCCATCGTTCAAGTCCCCGACCGTTCCAACCCTTCCCAATTTGTCGTTGAGTGGAGCCGCCGGTGCAACATTGCCATCAACAACCGCGTTGTCTTCAATTGGAACGAATGTACCTTCAATACCATCGGTTGGTGGTATTGGACAATCATTAACAAGCAATATTCCAGACGCCGGTGCATTAAAGTCTGCGGTACCAACTTTCTCGTCACCATCGTTACCAACAGATTTGGCGTCGAGCACTCAAACACAATTGGCAGCAAAAATTCCAAAGTTTGATTCTAAAATTGATTTACCAGAAGTTGAAACTGGGAAGTTGGGGTTATTGTCATCGCCAACCGATCTTGGTGCATTTAAAGAAAAAACAATGAGTTCCTTGAGTTCAATGGTTCCACCGTTTACACCGGGTGTAAAAATAAGTGCACTAAATGATTTGGCTGATAAAAAATCTGCATTGATGAGTAGCTTAAAAAGTGCGGCGGGGGGAGCACTGGGTGCTGCGGCTGGGGGAGCATTGGGTGCTGCTGCGGGTGTGGCATTGAGTGGAGGAAATTTAAAAAATATTGCCAAATCTGCCTTGGGCGGCGCGGTTGGTGGTGCCGTTGGAAACCTCGCAAGTCAGGCTGGTTTGAAAGGAAACATAGCCGGTGCTCTTGGTTCTGCGGCTGGAACTCTTGCGACGGGGGGTAACTTAAAAAACGCAGCTATGAGCGCGGGTGGGGGGTTGGTTGCGAGCACTCTAACTAGTAAGTTGGGAGGTGGAGTTATTGCAAGCTCGGTGGGAGCGTTTGCTGGTGCAAAAATTTCGGGGGCGTCAACAAAATCTTCTATTGTTGGTGGACTTACTGCTGGTGCTGGGGCTTTTGCCGCACAAAAGATATTTTCAATTTCAAGCGCACCAACTGCCGGTGCTACGACGGTTGCAGAAAAAACTGCAAACATACCATCAAACGTGGAATTAGTGACTGCAACAAATAGCAAACCAGAATCCATGCCGCAGTCTATTCCACCCCCAAGTCCAATCGCGACGATAGACGAAGATACTGGGAAAGTTGTACTTTCCAATACCGATCCAGCTAATTTGACCACAGTCAAGGAAACAGTAATCGGAGGCGGGTCAAAAACAAAATACGCAGACAAATATAATCCAGATACTGGGAAATATGAACCGGTACCGTCCAAAATAGAACCTTCGACAAAAAAAGTAACCACGACGGTTGTTAATAAATCAACGGGAGAAGTTATTTCTAGTGGTACGGAAAGTACCGAAATTACCGCAGAACAAGCCAAAAAAGAAACGAGTAATAAAAACCCGTCGCCACCAAAACAAATGGTAGAAACAAAGTCCGCGCCAATTATTTTGCCAAGGCCAATAAGCCCTGTATATATATTGAATACAGATATCTATGGTAATGAATATTTAACACTGTCGAACAAAAGTGAAAGTATAATACCTGTTGACTCCGAGCTTGTTTCAATGACTGGTACCAAGGACATTTTAAGTTTAAAATATGCCGATGGGTCAAAAACAGAAGTATATAGTGCAGCTTTATCTGTTCAAAAATTTGGACATGGGTCCAGAGAGTCGGATACTATCGCAGTCGATACATTATCAGATGGAACAACGTCTATGTATGCAACAATCGAGATGTCCAAAGATTATTCGCTTCCAGATGAGGAAGATTCTCCGTATTTTGTAAAAAATCCAGATGGTTCAATTACATACACATTTTCGGACGGCACAACTGCTACAGAAATGCCGTCTGGTGCAAAGAGTTTATTTAACATAAATGGAGTGTCGGCTGAAATTGATATTCCAGCCCAGGTACAACCATCCACGTTAGAAATACCATCGGATCAATTGGAAAAAAGTAAAGAATTTAGAAAAAAGATTTGGACAGAAAAAAACTACGGTGGAAAGAAAAAAGACAACAATGGAAATTATATAAAATATACTTTGTCCGAACCAGTTCTCGACCCCGATGGCAAACATACATATAAAAATATAAAAACTGAGCAGATTGTTTCCGAAACTATATATTATGCAGTCAAAGATCCCGAAAACTATACCGAAGTAAGAAAGAAAATGCCAGAAACAATAATTCAAAAGGAAAAAGTCGATGAGCAATTTGAAAAAGAATGGAATGACACAATCGTCAAAGAAGTAAAAAATCAATACTCAAAAAAACTTGCAGATAAATACGAAGCGTTGAACAGGGGTGAGCAAGTTAAAACCGCTGAATCTATTGATAAGATGCATATAATAGAAGTTACGAGGTCAGGATTTAGGGCAAAGCGAGAATCTTACAAAGTAATGAAGGTGAGAGTTTATAAAAAAACAGAGGAAGTACCCTAACAACTTTTGAAATAAGTTAATATTTATATAAGGAATCATATATATGAACAAGAAAGAACTAGTAGAAATCATCAGAACGGTTGTACGAGAAGAGATCAATAACTCTCTTCCTCAATATCTTATGGAGGTATTGGCGGAGAGAATCACCGCCCAGCCAGTTATTACCGAACAAAAAGAACCATCTCAGGCTTCTGCACAAAGAAATAAGCCGTTGGTTACTTTCGAGGCACCTATCAAGAAATCGCCGGTACAAGCACCAAGAACTTTTTCGTCAAACCCAATATTTAACCAAATATTGAACGAGACGGTTGGCGGAGTACCGGAAGAAAATTCGGCATCCGTTCCGTCTGTTATAGACACCATAAAAAATATGCCAAAAGAAGTGTTGGCCGAAAACAAGGATATTGCTGCCGTGGCCAATGCAATGACCAGAGACTATTCCAAATTGATGCGGGCGATAGATGCCAAAGCAAAGTCCGGTAGACCTGCATAAAAATGGCAAATACAACACAGACTTATGGTATAGTGCTTCCCATCACACATGGTCCGCAGGGTTATTTTAACCAAAGTCATAGTGTAATTGAACAAGTAAAATCCAACTTAAATTTGTTGTTAAAAACAAAAAAGGGAGAACGCAGAATGAATCCAGATTTTGGTTCTGGGTTGTGGAATGTTTTGTTCGAAAATATGTCAGATGACATGGCTCCAATTATTGATAGTACTATTCGCAGAGACATTGCCAAATGGATGAGTTATGTGAATGTGCAATCTGTATCTGTGTTGAATAACAAAGATAATAATTATAATCGCTTGGATGTGTCTGTTGTATTCACCGTTCCATCCATTGGAGTTTTTGAACAACAAACATTGCAGGTTGGTATGAACACAAATAATATATGATTTTAGACACACCAAAATCTTTTCAACCGGGAAAAAGAGATATTAAATATCTCAGCAAGGACTTCTCTCAATTGAAGCAGTCTTTGATTGATTTTTCTAAAACATATTATCCAAACACATACAAGGATTTTAGTGATGCTTCGCCGGGCATGATGTATATTGAAATGGCGGCTTATGTTGGTGATGTATTATCATACTACATAGATTATCAATTCAAAGAATCTATGTTGGTTAATTCAGAAGAGCGTCAAAATATTATTGATTCTGCTCGTTCGTTGAGCTACAAGTCAAAACCAACCGCACCCAGCGTCACAAATTTTGATGTATATCAATTGGTGCCATCAAAAATTTCAGAAGACGGTAGCATTGTTCCGGATATGAGTTATGCTCAAATCATAAAACCGGGTATGTCTGCTACCAGCGATTCTGGCGTTTCGTTTTTAACAAGTGTGCCGGTGGACTTTACCGTAGATACTCAGAACGATCCACTTGAAGTTTCTGTATATCAACGCAACGCTGCTGGTCAGCCAGAATTTTATGTATTAAAAAAGTCCGCTGAAGCATTTTCGGGTCAATTGATAACCAAGACCGTGAGCATATCAGCACCATCTCCATTTTATAAAATATATCTTTCTGAAACAAATATCATTGAAGTTTTTGATGTATATGATTCTGACGGAAATCGGTGGCATGAAACAGATTATCTTGCACAAGATTTGGTGCCAATTGAAAGTGAGAATATATACAAAAACGATATGTCACTTTCTTCACACAGAGACACCGTTCCGTTCTTGTTGAAGTATCTTCGCACATCCAAACGATTTGTTACAGGAGTTGAATCAGACAATACAACATTCTTAGAATTTGGTTCGGGAACAAATATTGCCGACGACGAGATTATTGTTCCAAATGTATATACGGTTGGAAAGCCAAACACATTCAGAAATGAGAGCATAAACTATGACCCAGCAAACTTTCTGTCGTCCAGAGCATTTGGACAAGCTCCAAGCAACACAACATTGACCGTTCGTTATATAACCGGCGGGGGATTGGAAAGCAATGTTAACGCCAATACTATCAAGAACATCACCAACGTGGAATTCTTTGGAGATATCACAGAATTGCCGGTATTTGACCAGGGGTTGACAAATTTGGTTAGACGTTCTGTAAAAGTAAACAACCCAGTTCCTGCTTCCGGTGGTCGCGGTTCAGAAACCAACGATGAAATTCGCAACAATGCATTATCAAGTTTTTCTGCACAAGGACGAGCAGTGACCCAAAAAGATTATGTTGTAAGAACATACGCAATGCCTTCAAAATATGGTTCAATTGCCAAAGCATATGCCGTAGCGGATACCAACTTGGATTCTTCGTATATTCAACCACAACCAAACCAATTGTCTGTGAATTCATTTGCACCGGAAAATACAAATCGCAAGAATATCAACCAAAATAATCCATTTGCTATCAATCTATATTTACTTGGTTATGATACCAATCAGCGTTTGATAAATACCAACGAGGCAATTCGTCAAAATCTCAAGAACTATCTCAATCAATATCGCATGTTAACAGACAGTGTAAATTTATTGGATGGATATATAATAAATATCGGGGTGGACTTCACCATCATTGCTTATAAAAATTATAACAAACGTGAAGTATTGGCAAACTGTTTAACTTTGGTGCAACAATTCTTTGATATAAACAATATTCAGTTCTGTCAACCAATTAATCTTAGTCGTTTGGAGCTTGAAATTGCCAAGATCGGCGGTGTACAATCTGTTTCTTCGTTGAAAATCAAAAATTTGACATTACGGGATGGTGATTATTCTCCATACGAATATGATATAGTCAAAGCTACATTGGATAAGGTGGTATATCCATCAATTGATCCGTCTATATTTGAAGTAAGATTTCCAACAAAAGACATTGTGGGACGTGTGAGTTAATTTAGGTCAAATTTATTGGTTGGGGCGTATATTTATAATGTAAAGAACATAGTATATGCATTACTTTTTATATCCAACCAAAGACACCACCATCAGCAACGATCCGTCATATATGTTCAAGAACATGGGGTTGGATGAAATTCTTGAAGTGGAAAAACGGGTGTCTTATGGCAGCTGCTCAAGCAATAGTACATATTCCACATTGATTTCATTTACCAGTTCAAGCATTGAACTTTTGAGTGGATCTATGTCAGGCTCTTTTAATTCAGGCTCAACCGATCCAAAAGTTGTATCAAGTTCATATATTCAAACTAGTCAAGTTACTCAAGGTGCTGTATTGTCCAGAGCATTGTTGCAATTTGATTTGAGCGACGTGTCTGCTTCTATAGTATGCAACGAAATAGTAAATCCTCGTTTTTATCTTGTTCTCAAAACATGTGAATCTAAAGAAGTTCCTGTAAAATATACACTCGCGGCATATCCAATTTCTCAATCGTGGGGAATGGGTTCTGGATACAAATACGATGGTCAAGCTGCGTCTGATGGAGCAAATTGGAAGTTTTCTGATGGATTCTCTGAAAAATGGATGAGCGGTTCCTTGACAGATTGCAGCGGAGGTGGTGTGTGGTGGGTTTCATCAAGCCTACTAGGTTCTGGTTCTGGATATGCTCAACCTCCATACAACAATCCATATAATCCGTTTCCAAATTGCGACGACATTTATGTTCCCCCAGCAACTTCATCTTATATATCACCAGTAACGGGTGGATATGCTTGTACTCAATCGTTTGATTATCAAACTAGCGATGTTCGTATGGATGTAACTCCAATTATAGAAGCATGGCTAACAAGTGGAATTAAAAATAATGGATTAATTATATTGCATAGCGACGAATCAAGTTCTATTGATTATGGAAAATTGAGATTCTTCTCTAAAGAAACCAATACAATATATTCTCCATACCTCGATGTCTCATGGACAGATGCAATTATTGAAACCGGCAGCGCCGATCCAATTCAATTGAGAGACGCCGTTGTTAATATGAAGAACCTTGCTAAAGAATATAAGCACGGATCTATTTTAAGAATGGATATAACTTCAAGAAAGCGTTATCCACAAAAAACATTTACAAACAAGCTTTCAGACTATTTGACTCCATATTATTTACCAAGTTCAAGTTTCTATTCTATTAAAGATGCCGAAACCGAAGAGTCTATATTACCATATGATGAATATACCAGATTGAGTTTTGATTCATACGGAAACTATTTTA
>Ga0209086_10000480_pt1 | contig 34661 bp, 32 predicted proteins | sample M_130207_XF_Meta_FD_187312 | JGI IMG/M metagenome (GOLD analysis project Ga0209086, IMG submission 187312) | Freshwater microbial communities from Lake Montjoie, Canada to study carbon cycling - M_130207_XF_MetaG (SPAdes) (version 2) | ecosystem: Environmental > Aquatic > Freshwater > Lake... | reverse complement strand
GTAAAGGTGGCCACGGAAATTGCCCAAATGGTTTGGTCACTTGACTCGCTCCAAGACATGTCCACTTTGTGGCGTTTATGTGAATAGGTATAGTCACTTTCTCACTTTCTCACTTTCTCAATCTCAGTCACTCACTCACTCTATTTTTTCATTTCATTCAAATGATTTTTTCCCATGAATTCCAATATGTCCGAGCCTGAACAAAGCAGTTCTGTGATGCCGGTCATTGCCCAATACATTGGCACTGCAATGACAAAAGAGTTGCCCTCAGAGGTGGTGGAAAAAACCAAGTTTCACTTTTTGGATACCGTGGCCTCCATGGTCTCTGGTTCACAAATGCTTGCCGGTGAGCGTGCGCTTGGGTTTTTACATGCGCAAGGCCCCAGTGCCCCACAAGCCAGTGTTCTAGGCACGCGCTACAAGGGAACGGCGATCAATGTGGCCATGGTCAATGGCATGTTTGGCCATGCCGATGAGACCGATGATTCGCATGCCGAGTCACTGACCCATCCTGGGTGTGGCATTGTGGCCAGTGTGTTGGCGTGTGCTGAGTTGTACCACAGGAGCGGTACCGATATGCTCAAGGCCATGGCGCTTGGTTACGATGTGTGTTGTCGTTTGACCAAGTCGCTTCATGCCTATCAATTTAGAGTGGATGGGCACTCCTCTCACACCTTTGGTCCCAATTTTGGTGCAGCTGCAGCATCGGGCGCATTGGCGGGCGTCAATGCAAGCCAAGCAAGGTATTTGTTGTCCTATGCTGCTCAACAGGCCTCGGGGGTGGCGTGTTGGATGCGAGACAAGGATCACATCGAGAAGGCGTTTGATTTTGGTGGCATGCCAGCAAGAAATGGTGTCAGTGCTGCGGTGATGGTGATCAATGGCTTCACGGGTGTTGAGGATGTTTTTTCAGGCGAGCGTAATTTTTATGATGCGTATGGTGTCAATCCACTTCGCCATGCTTTGGGCGAGGCCTTGGGTTCACGCTATGAAATCATGCGAACCAGCATCAAGCGTTGGACGGTTGGTTCCCCTATACAAGCCCCACTGGACAGTCTAGATACCTTGCTCAATGAACACCCGTCTTTGACCGCTCAGTTGGATCAAATCAAAGCCATTCGTGTCTTGATTGCGCATGAGTCTTTGAGCATAGTGAACAACCGTGAGATGCCAGAGATTTGTCTGCAGCATTTGTTGGGCTTGATGCTTTTGGAGCGTGAAATGAATTTTACGCTGGCCCACGATCGTGCTCGCATGCAAGACCCACGTGTTCTTGAACTCAGATCTTTGGTGCATTTAACTGGAAGCGATGAACTCTCTAAGTTGATGCCTACTCGGCAAGGCATTGTGGAGATTGAGTTTTTAACGGGTGAGTCGATTCGTGCTTATACCAAGGACGTCAAAGGCACGCCCGATAATGCCATGACACGACACGAGCTTGAGCGCAAGTGTATCGAGTTGATGTCCCCCATTTTGGGTCAAGCCCGTTCAAAATCAGTTTGCGACGAAGTTTGGCGTTTGGAGAGTTTGAAGAAGGCCAGTTCACTGGCTCAACTGCTTCAAAGCCCATAGGCTTTTTGAAGGGCTTAGATCAAATGTTTGCATCAAGCGCTCGATCATGAGGCGCTCTGTGTGAAGAGGCGTTTGATTTTCAAGTGCGAAGGCGCGATGTTTATTTTCAATTTTTTGCAATTAAAGATTGCATTTGGGGGCGATTTTCCTATAATTGATTCTTACGTGAACCAACGTTTAATCCATAAAACATAATTCTCATGAATTCTTTGTCAAATCCACAGCCAGCGATTGAGTTCATTGGTGTTGATAAACGCTTTGCAGCCAAGGGCAAGAGCGCTGAGGTTTTGGCAGCCACCAATGTGAATTTGTCCATCATGCCCGGCGAGGTGGTCTCTTTAATAGGTCCATCAGGGTGCGGCAAAAGCACTTTATTGAATATGGGTGCGGGTTTGTCCAAGCCCACCTTGGGTGTGGTCAAGGTCGATGGACAAGTGGTCACCGGTCCCAATCCGCATGTGGCTTTCATGCTTCAAAAGGATTTGCTCATGCCATGGCGAACCATTTTGGAAAACATTGAGTTAGGTCTTGAGTTCAGACAGGTTCCCAAAAGCCAAAGAAGAGAGGTTTCATTGAAGTTGTTGAGTCAGTGTCACCTCAGTGGTTTTGGGGACAATTACCCGCATCAACTCTCTGGTGGCATGCGCCAGCGTGCCGCCATGGCCAGAACTTTGGCGGTGGATCCGTTGGTGCTGCTCATGGATGAGCCTTTTTCTGCCTTGGATGCGCAAACCAAAATGATTCTTCAACAAGATCTGGCCCAAAGCGTGGCCATGCAAGGCAAAACGGTTTTGTTCATCACCCATGATTTGGTTGAGGCGGTGGCCATGTCCGATCGCATTTTGGTCATGAGTGAGAGGCCTGGAACCATTGTCCAAGAGATCAAGGTTCAAATGGCACAAAGGGACAACCCCATGCTCAGAAGGAAGCATCCTCAATTGGGCACGCATGTCTCTGAGCTCATGGATCTTTTGCGCTTAGACGCCCACGCAGATATGCATTGATTGTTTTTTTAAGTGTCGTTTATTTTTTGTTGATCTATCTTTTTTTGGAGTGCTAAATGTTAAATATTTTTGTTCTTTCTAAGATTTCACGTCGACTTTTATTGGCCTGTGGTTTGGCCGTGTCTGTTTGTGCCGGTGTTCAAGCTCAAACGACTTTAAAAGAAATTACCTACTTGCTTCCTGCGCCTTCGAATTTGCCCGCTTTTGGTCCTTGGATGATTGCCCAAGCCAAGGGCTACTATGAAAAAGAAGGATTGAAGGTCAACTTTGTTGCCGGTCGCGGCGGAGTGGATGTAGCCAAACAAGTGGGCGCAGGAAATGCGGTGATTGGTGGCGCGATTGGGGACACGCCAATCATTGCCCGCGCACAAGGTATACCAGTCAAAGCCGTCGCCGTCTTGGGCTCGGGTTCATTGACGCAATTGGTCAGCCACAAAGATGAAAAAATTGAAAGTCCTCGTGAACTCAAAGGCAAAACCGTCACGGTGCTGGCCTATACAGACACCACATATTACGCCCTCTTGGGCATGCTGAGCAAGGTGGGGTTGACCAAGAACGATGTCAATATCCAAGCCGCTGGACCAACTGGTGTGTGGCAGCAATTTACCGATAAAAAGGCAACGGCCATGGCTGGTGTTCCTGATTGGACCATAAGCGCCATGGAGGCGGGTGCCCAAGTGGATATTTTGCCAAGTGACGTGTATTTCAAAAGCATGGCCCAAGCGATTTTGGCCTCTGATGAAACCATTGAAAAAAATCCTCAGTTGATACAAAAGTTAGTCTCAGCCACTCTAAAGGGCATGAAAGACATCATGCTTGATCCCAAAGCGGCAACTGCTGTTTATGTCACGCAAGTGCCAAGTTACAAAGGCAAAGAGGCTCAAATCCAAAAGACCTTTGAGCTGTACAACAAATATGTCTATGCAGGCCAAAAGGTACCAGGAATGATGGACGAGGCAAGGCTGTCGGATTTACAAAAGTTCTACGTCACCAATGCCATTGTTTCAAAAGAGGCGCCTTTGAAAGATCTTTACACCAATCAATTTGTGGTCAAGTGATTGATTTCTTGTTTTCAATTTAATCAATGAACCTCAACTCGCCACTGGCTGACAAATGAATCTTTTAAAGCAGTACGGCACGGCCCTTTGGAGTCTCTTGCTACTTGTGGTGTGCTTGCTTATCTGGGAGTACGGGCCCAAAGCATTGGGGATTCCCGAGTTTGTGCTCCCCAGTCTTTCCAAGGTCTATCTTGAGACGACTCGAATTTGGGACGCAGAGCGTCTTCTTTGGCACAGTGCAATCACAGCGTTTGAGGTCTTTGTGGGTTTTGTGCTTGGATCTCTTTTGGGGGCTTTGATCGGTTATCTCTTGGGCAGCTCCCCTCAGCTTGAGGCTGTCTTCTCGCCCTATTTGTTGGCCCTTCAAATTGCACCCAAAGTGGCGTTTGCGCCCCTTTTTGTGATGTGGTTGGGTTATACGATGTACCCTAAAATCTTGGTGGCCATTTTGATTGTTTTCTTTCCCGTGCTGATCAACGTCTTGTCTTCGATGAGAACCATGGACCAAGATTTGATGAATCTTGCCAGGTCGTTTTCTGGAACTCCATTGCAACTCTTTCTAAACGTTCAGTTTCCTAGCACGTTGCCCGCTTTGTTCTCGGGATTGAGAATTGCAAGCACTTTGGCTGTCATTGGCGTGGTGGTCGGTGAGTTGGTTGGAGGCAATATGGGTTTGGGTTATTTGTTGGTCTATTTTGAAGGTCAAGGAAACACGTCTGCAGTCTTTGTGGTTATCGCAGCGCTGACGGTGATTGGCCTAGTGGCTTATTACGCCGTTGTATGGGCAGAGAAAAAAGTCCTTCATTATTTGCCAAGCTCAGAGAGGGCTTTTGCATGAGCGATGTGAAGTTTGGAGCTCCACCATTTAATCTTTCGGGACGCAAAGTGCTGATCACCGGAGCGTCTAGAGGCCTGGGCGAGAGTTTTGCTAAAGCCTTGATTGAAAGTGGTGCCAGCGTGGTGGTTTCAGATATTTTGGTTGATGAGGGACAGGCATTGGTCAAATCCTTGGGGCCACGTGCGCACTTCGTTGAAATGAACAATGCGGATCCAGTGAGTATTGAGCGTGGCGTTAAAGAGGCAGCGAGCTGGCTGGGTGGACTGGATGGTTTGGTCAACAACGCTGCCATCACCAACTCGGGTGGGGTGGCTCATGATCAGTTGAGCATTGAGACTTGGGACCAAGTCATGCAAGTCAACGTCAGAGGGACTTGGCTTACCACTGTTGCAGCCAGGCCTTTTTTAATTGCATCTCAAAGAGGCCGTGTGGTCAATATTGCAAGTGACACTGCACTTTGGGGGGCACCTAGGTTGTTGGCCTATGTTGCAAGCAAAGGAGCGGTCGTTTCAATGACCAAATCCTTGGCGCGAGAGTTGGGTGAGCATAGGGTGACGGTGAATGCCATTGCGCCAGGTTTGACCATGGTCAAGGCCACCGAATACGTTCCTCAAGAAAGACATGACTTTTACCAACAAGGTCGAGCCATCAAATCGCCCCAAATGCCCAGCGATGTCAATGGAGCGGTGTTGTTTTTATTGAGTGACAGCAGTGCTTACATCACGGGGCAAATCTTGGCGGTGAATGGCGGATTTGTGATGCATTGATGCATTGGGGATTGATGGATGAAAATCGAATTTTTATGAAAATGAATTAAAGGGCCAGACAATGTCAACATCTCATATCGATCACAAAAAAGTGGCAGCCAATCAAGCGGTCTTTAATGACGTGGGCTTGAAGGATGCCAACATTCCAGACGAGGCGAGCATTCAGCGCTCCATGCTTTGTCAGCCTGGACAGTCGTTTTCAGATTGGATGAAAAGTCGAATTGCTTTGAAGTCCAGCAGACAATATGACTGGGACGCACTGAAATTTCAAGCCGACTTTGATCCCAAATACCGCCGTGCACAAATGCGCTATGTCGGCACGGGAGGGACAGGAGTTGCCAAAGATCAAAATGCGGTGCCTGCTGCACACTTTACCTTCTCTACCATGCTCATTCCTGCAGGCAACATTGGTCCCTCTCACATTCATTACGATGTTGAGGAGATCTTCTTTGTCATGCGTGGCTCGATGAAAGTCATTTGTGAAAAAGACGGTGAACGTTATGAGGCCATTCTTGGCGAGCGTGATTTGATCTCTGTGCCGCCTGGTGTTTACCGAGAAGAGCACAATGTAGGCGATGAGGATGCGCTCATGTGCGTCATGTTGGGTTCTCCCAAACCCATTACACCAACTTATCCGCCTGAATCACCTTTGGCAAAGATCAAGCGATAAAAAAAGAGTTATATCAATGAATCCTAGAATTATCCACTCCGAGGGCCAAAGTATCCAATATGTGTGTTCAGGCAAGGCGGCGACGGTCACCCATGTCTTGTTGCACGGCATTGGATCGGGCATGATGAGTTGGTCCAATCAATTGGAGCACGTCAAGGGCTCCAAAAAGCATCAAGTGCTTGCTTGGAATGCGCCTGGCTATGGCTCCAGCACCAAGCTAGGTATGGACACACCAAAGGCCGAAGATTATGCGCTTCGCATGTGGCAATGGTTGGACTTTATGAGCGTGAAGACACCAGTTGCATTGGTGGGTCATTCTTTGGGGTGTTTGATGGCAGCCAGTGCCACACGCTTGAATGCATCTCGCGTGAGTCAATTGATTTTGCTCTCGCCTGCCAAAGGCTATGGAGCTGCAAGCAAAGACATCCGGGAGCAAAAATTAAACGCCAGATTGGACAATTTAATCGAGCACGGTCCAATTGGCATGGCCAAGCTCAGAGCGCATGCCATGCTGTCCAATCACGCGCCTGAATCCATGCGATTGAAGGTTCAAGAGATCATGTCTCAGGTCGACCCGACTGGCTATACCCAAGCCGCTCAGATGTTGGCGCACGCAGATTTGTGCTGGGAGCTCACCCATCCAAAGCCCTCTTGTCAAGTGGTTGTGGCCAGTGGCCACTTGGATCAGATCACACCCCCTGAAGATTGTGCACCAGTGGCACAAGTGCTGGGACTGAACTTGATCGATTTAGGTCCGGTGGGCCACGCATGTGCAATTGAAACGCCCCGAAAGGTGAGCTCGCTCATCGGTTTGGGCTGATGCGAATGGCAACTTCTAAAGTGGCAACTCCCCAGACGACTGCTGTGAAATTGAAGGCCCAAGCTTTAAGTGAAGAGCGCTACATCGTGCCTGCTTTGCTCAGAGGCCTTCAACTGCTCAAGCAATTCAATGCGCAAAACAAAATCTTAACAGGGGCCGAACTCTCCAGGCGCTTGCAGCTTCCTAGAGCCTCGGTTTTTAGAATGTTGCAAACGCTTGAACACGAGGGCTTTGTGGAGCGTGTGGGTGACTCTGTGGGCTACAAGCTGAGCTTAGGTATATTGAGACTGGGTTTTGAGTATTTGGCCTCACTGGAGTTGACTGAGCATGGCAAGTCGGTGGTCCAAAGGCTTAGCGATGAAAGCGGTTTTGCAGCTCATTTGGTGGTCCGAGATGCAAGAGAGGTGGTGTTTGTTCACAAGGCGCCAGGCGCCATCGCCTCCTTTCACTCCATTCAGGTGGGCGCAAGGTTGCCTGCGCATGCAACCATCTTGGGGCGACTGCTCATGAGTGACCTAAGCTTGGAGGCCTTGAAAATTCTTTATCCAGAATCTGAGCTTGAGAGCTTTACTGCCCAGACGCCGCAAAACATTAAAGACCTCAAGCGCATGATGGATCAAGAAAGGGCGCAAGGCTACAGCTTGAGCCAAGGTGGCTTTGAGAGCGGCATCTCAACATTGGCGGCGCCAGTTTTTGATGATGAACACCATGTGATTGCTGCTTTGAGCATCACCATTGCCACTGGCAATTTACCGGATTCGGAGCTCAAGAGTTTGATCGCTTTGGTCCAGTCTTGCGCCCAAGAGCTGACTGCTCGCATGAGCAGGACGCATTAAATAACACTCAAGTCATGAAGGATTACTCAACTCAAATCACAGTAGGGGAATTGGTTGCACGGTTTTTAGAGTGTGCAAATGTCAAGTCAGCCTTTGGTGTGATATCCATCCATAACATGCCCATCTTGGATGCTTTTCACCGTCGCCAAAAAATGCGTTTCATATCCTCGCGAGGAGAAGCCGGGGCGTGTAATATGGCAGATGCCTATGCGCGTGCCACGGGTGGATTAGGTGTTTTTGTGACCAGCACCGGAACGGGTGCAGGCAATGCAGCCGGTGCGCTCATAGAGGCCTTCACGGCTGGGACGGCCTTGATGCATTTGACGGGTCAAATTGAATCTGAATTTGTTGATCGAGATTTGGGCTACATTCACGAAGCGCCTGCTCAATTGGCCATGCTTAAAGCCGTTGGCAAGGGGGCCTTTCGCATTAGAAGTCCTCAAAGTGCCCTGTCTGTCTTGCAAGAAGCCTACCGATTGGCCATGACGGCACCACGAGGGCCGGTGAGCATTGAAATTCCAATCGATGTTCAAGCTAGTCTTTTGGAGTTGCCTCAAGATCTTGCCCCCGCTTTGATCCGTCCCATGTACCCAGACCCTGGGAAGTTGAATCAACTCTATGAAAGTCTTCGCAAGGCCAAGAGGCCATTGCTTTGGCTTGGAGGAGGCGCGCGTGAGGCCCGCTTGGCCGTACAGCGTTTGGTGAGACTTGGTTTTGGCGTTGTCACCTCTGTTCAGGGACGAGGAATTTTGGAGGAAGACGACCCTCATACGTTGGGGTCATATAATTTACAAAAAGCTGTAGAGTCCTTTTATCAAACTTGTGATGCCTTGTTGGTTGTGGGCTCTAGGCTTAGAAGCAATGAAACTCTGAAATATCAGCTGAAATTGCCCAAACATATTTATCGCATTGATGTGGATGCCTTGGCACAAAACAAGGGATACGAAAGTGATTTTTTTGTTCAAGGCGATGCCCTCATCAGTTTGAATGCCTTGGCCGATCTCCTTGAACAAGGCCAGCCCATGCAAGTCGATCAAGCCTTGACCCAAGACTTGGCGCTTGCCAAGCAATCAGCGCAGGCACAAGTAGAGGACAGCTTGGGCCCCTATAGCGCTTTGCAAAAAGCGGTTCAAAATTTGGCCCAAAAAGACATATGGTGGGTCAGAGACATCACCTTGTCCAATACCATGTGGGGCAACAGGGCGCCAGTGCTTTATCACCCTCGCGCCGGCGTTCACGCCTTGGGTGGCGGTATTGGTCAAGGTTTGCCAATGGCCATTGGTGTGAGCGTTGCCAGTGATGACTTGGGTTTAAGAAGGACAACTTTGCTCTTAAGTGGAGACGGGGGTTTGGTTCTGAATATGGGTGAGCTGGCCTGTGCGGTGCAAGAGCGTGCGCAGATGGTGATTTTGCTGATGAATGACAAAAGCTATGGCGTCATTCGAAACATTCAAGACGATATCTATGGCGCTCGCCACTGCTATGTTGATTTGCATAACCCCAATTTTGAGAAATTGTGTGAAAGCCTTGGACTTGGGTATTTGTATTTAAAAGATGCGGGTGACGTTCTAGCCGTCTTGCAAAAAGCTGTTCAACAAACCAAGGAAATCAAAGCCCCTGTGATGGTGGAAGTCGATATGAAAACTTGGGGGTCCTTTAAGATCAAATTTGCCGGCCCCATATTGAAGAAAGATCAAGCTTGAAAAATTTATCGCAAAAGAGCTTTACCCTATTGGGGTTTGGTGCCATTGGTCAAGCTGTGCTTGAAGGTTTGAAAAATCGTCTAGACGTGGTCGCCTCGCACATTGTGGTGAGACCCGAGCGGGTGAGTGCCGTTCAAGCGCAGGTAAACGCTTTGTACCCAACCCCTGTTGTTGTTTGTTCGCAGGTGCCCCAAGACGCTGGCTTGGTGTTGGAATGTGCAGGACACTCGGCGCTCAAAGCGCATGTGTTGCCTGCTCTAGAGCGCGGACTTGATTGTGCCATTCTCTCGATTGGTGCACTCTCAGAGTTGGGTTTGTTGGAGGACTTGGAACTGGCCGCTAAGAGGGGACCTGCACAACTGCATTTGCTCAGTGGTGCCATTGGTGGGATAGACGCATTGGCTGCGGCCAAATTGGCTGGCTTAAAGAGTGTGCAATATACAGCTCGAAAGCCTCCCTTGGGTTGGCTTGGGACGGTTGCTGAAGAAAGCTTGGATCTGAAAAATCTAAGCAAGGCCGCGATTATTTTGCAAGACACTGCAAGGCAAGCTGCAAGGCTTTACCCCAAAAATGCAAATGTAGCGGCGACCATTTCTTTGGCCGGCCTGGGACTGGATCTGACGCAGGTCTGTTTAATGGCGGATCCAGAGGTCTCACAAAACATTCATGAAATTCACGCTCAAGGTGACTTTGGCGAGATGCATATCACCATGATGGGAAAGCCTTTGGCCAACAATCCAAAGACCTCTGCGTTGACGGTCTTGAGTGCACTTCGTTTTTTAAACAATCAAGTCTCACGCGTGACCGTTTGATGAAAGCACCATGCCGTGGATTTTTTAGCATGGGTTGTTCAATGGATTTTTTACAGGATCACTAGCATGCTCACTTACATTCGCGGCACATGGCTTGTTTTGATGTTCTCTTTAATGCTTGCTGGCGCCAACGCACAATCGCCCATCAATGCAGTGTCTGCGGTTGAAAAAAATCTAGCCGCCGATAAATTTACAATTGTGGCCCCTTTCCCTCCGGGTGGTCCGGTGGATATGCTGGCAAGAATATTGGCAGAAGGTTTGCAAAAACTTTATTCTCAAAGTGTTCTGGTCGAAAACTTACCCGGTGCGCAAGGCAACCTTGGGATGGATAAAGTCAAAAAGGCCAAACCCGATGGTCATACATTGCTTGTGATTCCGGCAGGAAACTTGACCATCAATCCGACCTTGATGAAAAATTTCCCCTTTCAAGTGGATCGAGATTTTGCAGCCATCACCATGATTGCAAAGGCTCCCAATGTGTTGGTGGCGAGTACGCAGGTGCAGGTTAAAAATGTAAAAGAATTGATTGACCTGGCCAAGAGCAAGCCCAACACATTGTCTTATGCCTCTCCAGGCATTGGCAGTGGCTTGCATTTGGCCGGAGAGTTGTTTAAGCAACAAGCCGGTGTGGATTTATTGCACGTGCCTTACAAGGGTACAGCACCCGCTTTGAACGATGTGCTGGGAGGTACCGTTCCTCTGATGTTCAGTAACTTACCCGCTACCTTGCCACATATCCGAAGTGGTAAGTTGGTGGCTTTGGGAATCACGGATGTGGTGCGCTCTGGTGTAGCGGGTGATTTGCCAACCTTGCAAGAGCAAGGCATCAAAGGTGTTGTGGTGACCTCTTGGTATGGTTTATTGTCCTCTGCAGGAACTCCTAGTGACATCACATCCCAATTGGCCAAAGATGCGCAGTTGATCTTCACTCAAGTCCACATCAAAGAGCAACTCAGAGCGCAAGGTTTGAGCGAGGTTTTGCAAAAACCAGATGAGTTTGCATCCTACATTGCTCAAGAGACGTTGACATGGGCCAAAATCATTCGATCAAAGCGTATAGAGGCTGAATAATGGATTTGGGTATTTCGGGTAAAAAAGCCTTGGTGTGTGGTGCCTCTCAGGGCTTGGGTTATGCTTGTGCGCAGTCATTGGTCAATGAAGGTGTGGAGGTGGTGATTGCGGCGCGCACTTTGGTGAATTTGCAGCAAGCGCAACTCGCGCTTGAGCAATCACAGTTGCAATGGGCTCAGAAGAATCATTCAAAAGCTTTTGGTGTACACATTCAATGTGTGGACGTCACCACTCAACAAGGGCGCGAACAAATCAAATCGACTCACCCGGAGATCGATATTTTGGTGACCAATGCGGGGGGGCCAGCCTCGGGTGACTTTAGAGACTGGACGCGCAGTGATTGGCTAGATGCCTTAGAGGCCAATATGCTAAGTCCCATTGAATTGATCAAAGCTTATATTGATCCGATGATCAGCAAAGGGTATGGTCGAATCATCAACATCACCTCCAGTGCAGTCAAGTCACCACTGCCAGCACTTGGTTTGTCCAATGGTGCACGTGCGGGTTTGACAGGTTTTGTGGCCGGACTGGCCAGACAAAGTGTTGCAAATGGCGTCACCATCAATAACTTGTTACCAGGCACTTTTGAAACCGATCGACTGAGGGCGAACTTTACGCACCAAGCCCACGCACAAGGCGTGCCTTATGAACGGATGATTCAAGATCGATTAGACAAGCACCCTGCCAAGCGTTTTGGTCAAGCGCATGAGTTAGGTCAAGCTTGTGCCTTCTTGTGTGGTGTTCACTCGGGCTATATCAACGGACAAAACCTGTTGCTTGATGGAGGCTCTTTTTTAGGGAGTTGAGATAAATACGCGCACAGTCTCAGAGATCCAACTCGAGCAGTTCACTTTTACATCCTGAGACACAAATCATCATGACGGTGTTCTTGTTTTTTTCTTGATCACTCAAAACGCTGTCCAAATGATCGGGTAGGCCGCTGATGACGCGTGTTTCACAGGCTCCGCAGACACCTTCCTCGCAACTGGTGGCGACCTCAATGTCGTGCAGTCTGAGTGCTTGTAGGAGGGTCGTTTGTGGGGCAACTTCAATTGTTTTCTTGGACCGTTTAAGACGGACGGAATAAGTGGCTTTGGCTTCAGTGCTTTTGGGTACCTCAAGCGCTTTAAAGCGTTCAATGTGCGCGTGCTGAAGTCCTAAGCTTGAGCAAGCATTGAGAAAGGCGTTGAGCATGGGCTCGGGGCCACATGCGTAGAGTTGACAGGTATCACTGTTCAATGAAGCGCTTTTAATTCTTTGCTCAATTAAGTGGTGAAGATTGGGAGGGGCTGCATGGATGTCATCAAAATGCCAATGCACGGGAACCCCAAATTGGGCAACTTCATCTAGAAAGGCTGTAGAGCCTTGAGATTTGGTTGCATAGATCATCTCAAATGAGGCATTCAAGGCTTTGAGTCGATGCGCCATGGAGATGAGGGGCGTGACGCCAATGCCACCGGCAATCAACAAGGTGTGCTTAAAGTTCTCTTGCAGGGCAAAGTTGTTTCTTGGAGGATTGATCTCCAAGCGCATACCCACTCGCAAGTTGTCGTGAATCCATCTCGACCCTCCTTGCGATGCGGGGTCTTTTAAAACCCCCAAAACATATCTCCCCTTTTCAGCGGGGTTGTTCATCAAAGAGTAACTTTTGGTCAATCCATGGGGAAGTTTGATGTCAATGTGATCACCGGCAGCAAATGCGGGTAGATCCGCTTGATCTGTGGAATTGAGTTCGATACGGATGATGTCATCGGTCTCAAATCGAATGGTTTTAACCAAGGCAAGCATTGTGGGAAACAAAAAGAAAAGGGAGAGGAAAAAAGAGTGTATTTTCTTAAATTTTGATCTTGTCCAATTGTTCATTGGCCAAATTCTTAAGAATTCGCCTCATTCTAACAATACCCATGTCATGCTGGTACAAGTGCTCACGCAAATTTGCATCAGGTTCGAATTGCTCCATGGCCACTCTATCTTGTTCAAGCACTTGCCAGTGGCGTGCTTCAAGTCGATTTTTGTACAAAAATCTCCAAGTGTCTCTTTGCCAGCCTGAGACTTTTCTGCATCTCCAAAAGAAAATGCCACTGGCTTGTCTGGAGATGGGGACGTAAGCGCCAATGATGGTGAAGCTTCCTCCTGGACCACCTGTTTTGGGGTATGGAATTTCAAGGCGCATCAAGTGAATCCCAGTATCAATCCACTCGGTCCAGTCAAAATTCACATTGCGTTGGCCTTTTTTCTCAAAAGAAAAACCCGTTTCAGTGTCTCTGATTTGGAATTCTGCAGTGATGTCTCCGTCGGCCATGGTGTGAGACTGCCTGTGAAGATAAGCGCCGTGCATGGGATCCATCACATTGTCCATGACGTAGCGATAGTCACAGCCCCATTCCGTGTAACAAAGAAAAGAGGACCATTCCTGCGAAGTCAATTCTGGGGGAAGGTTCAACATGGGCGCAACTTCAATGTGGGGATCGGTGGCGTTGTAGGCAAAGATGACACCATTGCGTTCGGTGATTTGAAAATGGCGTGTGGCTTTTGATCCTTCAAGTTTGCAGCCAGGGCTGCCCGGCACTTTGGTGACAACGCCATCCTCTCGAACTTCGATGCCATGATAGGCGCAGGCCAAACGATCCCCCAAGTTCACGCCCATCGACAAAGGTGCACCTCTATGGGGGCAATGATCTTCAAGGGCTTTGACTTTGCCATTTGAATCTCGCCAAAGAACCAATTTATAGCCAAGGCGTCTGAGTGAAAGAGGGGACTCTTTTACAAAGTGTGAAGGACAAATGGCATGCCAAAAGTTCTCAAGCCCTCTGGCTAGAACGCTTTCAGTTGGATCAGGGTTGTGTTGATGCAAGAGGTGATGTGGTGTGTTTTGGTTCATGTGAAAAACTCCAGAGATTCATCGACCAAGTTTGGCCATTTCTTGTTGAAAAGATTCAGGCGTCCAAGCTTTTCCATCTGCGCATGCTGAGCCTGTGGAATTCAGATAGGTCGTCAAACTTTGGAGATCGTGAAAACCCTGTGCAAAGGCCCGTTCAATGGAGTCGGCAAGTAAATTCTCAAAGCTTGTGGGTTCATGGTCGCGGGTTTGAAGCGAAACGTGATAAAGCGAGTCGGTCGTGTTCATGGAGATGGTCCTTGATAAGATAATGTGCAACGAGAGGCTGCTATTTTGGCGTATCCGTCATGAATTGACCACTGGGGGCCTGAGCCTCGATTTGTCTGCGTGTATGACCATCGATGCCACCCTTGATGGCCCATTCCGCAAACATGGTCGGACCGGGTGTGATTTCTCTGGCGATCCATTCAGGCGTTAACTCATCTTCATCCGCATAATACTCCACCAGTGCGCCCGTGGGTGCATGAAAGTACCAAAAGATGGCGGACGAAACCGGGTGTTTGCCTGGCCCGAGTTCTGTCTTCCAGCCGCACCTTGACATGTGCAATCCGCCGCCAAAAACTTCGTGCAAGTCTCTGACTGTGAATGCAATGTGATTGAGACCGACACGTTTGTCGGGCAGCTCGAGCAAAAATAAGTCGTGGTGTCCGCCGTTGGGAGTGCACCTTAAAAAGTGCCCGCGACTGGGGTAACTGTCAGAGAGGGTAAAGCCCAGGAACTTTTGATAAAAGGCAGAGGACTCGCTCAGGCTGGCGACGAAAAGTACGATGTGCCCCACTTCGATGGGTGATGCTTTGTCATAAATAGGGCTGGGTTGGTTGATCCTTTGGCGTTGATCCCAACTGTTGGTGACAGCGGCCTTGAGAGTCAGTTCTTTTTTTCGGCTCACCTCAAGGGACACGCTCAGACCGCTTGGGTCTTTGAATTTGATCAAACCCGGGTGTTGCTCAAAACTTGGAAGGCTCGAAAGTTTGGAGGTGAAATGAGCCAAAGTTGCTTGGTCTTTGACGCACCAAGTGACCTCTCTGAGCGTGGGATCTTTCTCAAAGCCATTGGGCAGTTGCGAATCGGTACTGGCATGCACACTCACTTGAGCGCCATTGAGCGACTCAAATAAGAGCGCATTGCTGCTGGCGTCTTTAAGCGACAGGCCCCAATCGATATAAAACTTGCGAGCACTCTCCAAATCAAGTGCAGTCAACGTCACTTTCTCAATGCCTTGTAAATGCATGGTCACTCCCTGGGCGTTTCTATGGTGAGACACTGTTTCTGATTTGAAACACTCTGTGAATTTTAACTCAGAAAGACCGTCAAGAGTTCATTGGGGACGCAACTTTAAAGTGAGAAGGAACAAAAAAAGCGTCGACTACAAGTCGACGCTTTTTGGGGAAAGCCAATGCTTTTAGTCGATCTTGATATTTCCCGCTTTGATGACAGGTGACCAAAAATGGATCTCTTTTGCGATGAATTCTGAAAACTTCTCACTGCCCAGTGCCAAGGGGGTGAGCCCAATGGAGGGTTCAGAAAACCTTGTGAACATCTCTGGTGTGGACAAAATGGCAGTGATTTCCTTCTCTAGCCTTGTGGTAATGGCCTTTGGTGTGTTGGCCGCAACTGAAATACCTACCCAAGAGACGGCTTTGACTCCAGGGGCAACTTCTTCAAGGGTTGGAGTATCGGGGAAGTAAGGAACTCTTTTTTCAGAAGTTACCGCAAGAATGCGCACCTTGCCAGCCTTCACCAACTCAGAGGCGCTTGCTGTGAGAACCATATCCAAGCGCCCACCCAAGAGGTCAGTGAGGGCTGGCGAAGGACCTTTATAAGGGATATGGGTCATTTGAAGATTCAAGTTTTGTTTTAGCAACTCTGCAGCCAAATACCCCGATGTCCCAACGCCAGCAGAAGCGTAATTGATGGTGCCAGGCTTGTCTTTGGCCATGGCCAAAAAGTCTTGAATGGATTTTGCGGGGTGATCAGTTCGCACAATGATGTATTGAGGATAAACCCCCAACAAAGCGAGATGGTGGAAGTCCTTGATGGGATCGTATGCAATTTTGTTGTACATCAAAGGACCTGGTGCGATAGAGGAGTTGAATGTGGCCAAAAGCGTATACCCATCCGCAGGCGCTTTGGCAACCAAGTCGGTGCCAAGGGTTGATCCCGCACCAGGCTTGTTCTCTATCACCACAGACTGTTTCAAGGCAATAGCAAGCTTTTCTGCAAAGAGACGCAAGGCGTTTTCAGCCGCTGTACCCGCAGCAAAAGGCATGACCAATTTCAACGATTGGTTGGGATAACCTTGCGCATAAAGTGTGGGTAGTGCAAAAACCAAAATCAGGCCTAGTGAAAGGCGGCGCATGAGGCTGGATATTTTCATTTTGATCCTGTTGAATAAAAAGTTTTTGATATAGATTAAGATCGAGCAATTGAATTTATTTCTGTCCATTCTATGAGCAAATGTTCCGGTCGGTTTTTAGGAAGTCCCATTTTTTTTGTGGTATCTTGGTGAATGTATTGAAAATTGGATAAATCGATGAAAACGCATGTATTGATATCAGGCGCTGGCCCTGTGGGATTGGTGAGCGCTTTGAAGCTGTCACTCGCTGGCTTTAAGGTGACGGTTTTTGAGTCCGCTGATCAGTTGAACATGGATCTTAGGGCCTCAACTTTTCATCCGCCAACGCTGGACATGATGGCAACTTTTGGCTTGACCGATCAGCTGATTTCACAAGGCTTGATTGCTCGGTACACTCAGCAAAGAGATCGAAAAGAGGGCGTGGTGGCCGAGTTTGACATGGAGCTCTTAAAGGGCGAGACGAATTTTCCTTTTAGACTGCAGTGTGAGCAGTGGAAATTGACGCAATTGATTAAAAAGCAATTGGATAAAAATCCAGATGTAAAAATTCTATTCAATGCCAAATTGGAGTCAGTGACTCAGAGCCATACTGAGGTAGAGGCCAAAGTCAAAGTGCTTGACGAAACTCAACTCTTTAAGGGCGAGTACTTGATTGGTGCAGATGGTGCTTGGAGCAGCGTTAGAACAAGTTTAGGCATTGAGTTTGAAGGGTTTACTTACCCAGAGCGCTTTTTGGTTATTTCTACAACATTCCCTTATGAAAAACACCTGCCAAAATTGTCCTTCGTGAATTATTGTTCCGACCCGATTGAATGGTGTGTTTTACTCAAAGTCCCCTCTCTTTGGAGAGTCTTGTTCCCAACGAAAGTCGATGAGTCGGATGAAGACGTGTTGTCTGACTCTAGCGTTCAGTCGCGCTTGCAGCACTTGTTGCCTCAGCCCAATGACTATCAGGCAGATCACCGTACGCTTTACAAAATTCACCAACGTGTTGCCAAGTCATTTAGGCAAAACAGGATTTTTTTAGCCGGAGATGCAGCACACATCAACAATCCATTGGGCGGAATGGGCATGAATGGTGGCGTGCATGACGCGATGAATTTATGTGAAAAACTCATTGACGTCGTCATCCACCGTCAAGATTCATCCGTCTTGGATCGATACGAGCGACAAAGAAGAAGCATTGCCATTGAATACATCAATGCCAATACGGCTAGAAATAAAAAAATGCTAGAAGAGAGTGATCCCGCAGTCAGGCTTAAAAGTCAACAAGAATTAAGAGCAATTGCTGAAAATCCAAAATCAGCCAAAGCGTATTTATTCAAAACATCCATGCTTGATGCGCTCAAGAAAGCAGAGGCCATATTATGATGAAGCTAGGTTTATCCCAACTCAGTGGCACCGATAGGCGTGCACAACTCAAAAAGAAAATCCGCCGTGGGCATTTGGCAGTTGCGCCTGGTGTCTTTGAAATGATATCGGCAAGAATTGCCGATGAAATGAATTTTGATGCTTTATACATGACCGGCTATGGGACCGTGGCGTCTTATCTTGGTTTGCCGGATGCGGGGTTGGCCAGCTATACAGACATGGTCAATCGTGTTCAGCAATTTGCGCAAATTACAAAAACACCCATGATATGTGATGGGGATACGGGTTATGGAGGTTTACTCAACGTCATGCATACCGTTAGAGGTTATGAAAATGCCGGTGCCTGTGCCATTCAACTCGAAGATCAAGAGTTTCCTAAAAAATGTGGACACATGTTGGGTCGTCGCGTCATTGCCGCTCAAGATATGGTTGACAAGATCAAAGTGGCCGTCGAGACAAGAAGTGACCCCAACTTTATGATCATTGCCAGAACCGACGCCAGAACAACTTTGGGACTTGATGAGGCACTTAGACGAATGGAGCAGTATGCCAAGGCAGGCGCAGATTTGTTGTTCATTGAAAGTCCCGAGTCAGAAGAGGAAATGCGAAAAATCGGAGAGACCTTTGATTTGCCATTGGTGGCCAATATGGTGGAAGGGGGCAGAACGCCTATTTTGAGCGCAAAGGATCTGAGCGCCATAGGCTATGGCCTAGCGATTTATCCAGCCACTGCGTTTTTGGCTGCAGCCCAAGCCTTTGAGAGCGTGTATGAAACGCTCAAAGAGGAGGGCTCAACAAATGGGCTAAAGACACCGTTGTATCCGTTTAGTAAGATGTCTCAAAAGATGGGTTTTGACTGGGTCGCTGAATTTGACCAAGCGCACGTCAAAAAGTAACCATGCAAGACACAAAAACCATCTACGAAAAACAAGGCTTTGGAGGCCGCTCTGGGTTTGGGCGTAAAAGTGCACTGATCTTGGTTGATTTTGTGAATGGATTTGTGGATCCGGATATTTTGGGAAGTACAGAGATAGCGCGGGCTGCGAGTGAAACTTTGGAATTGCTCGAAAATTTCAGGGCATTGCAGCTCCCCATTGCACACACGCGGGTTGTTTTTGATGACCAGGGTGCGAATCACAATGTATTTACATTGAGAGTGCCTGCTTTGAAAAAACTCACTGAAGACGCATTTGAGTCGCAAATAGTGGATGCCTTAAAACCCAAAGACAAAGAGTTGGTGATACGCAAGCAAAGCGCCTCCGCTTTCTTTTCAACGGGTTTGTCAGATTGGCTAACCTTTGGAGGAGTCGACACCTGTGTGATCGTGGGTTGTACCACAAGCGGTTGTATTCGGGCGAGTGTGGTGGACTCCATGCAGCACAATTACAAAACGGTTGTAGTAAACGATTGTGTTGCAGATCGTGCACTGGCACCTCATGAGGCGAACCTCTTTGACATTCAACAAAAATACGCGGACGTTTTGTCTAAAAAAGACGTTATTGTTCAACTCCAAAAATTAAAGTAGTTACACCATGATCGATCATCTAGGATATCGCCACCGATTTGGAACTCTGGGCCCATCAACCAATACGATTGTTCAGCCTGATTTTGATGATCTGCGACCTGTGGGTGTGACCAATCATTACAGTCGGATTGCAATTCCAAACAATCCGGTGAACAATGATCAGGATTTTTTGAAGTTGGTGGACGACATCAATCAATCAACGTTTGATGCCGTAGATACGTTAAAGAGTTGCGAGATGAGCTATCTCGTGATGGGCATGTCCGCCGCTACCTTTTGGAATGGAAGAAAGGGTGCGCAAGAGTATTTAGAGAAAATGCAAGACAAAGCAGGTGTGGGTGTGTCGTGCGGGTCTTTTTCAACGGAGGCGGCCCTTCATGTTTACAAAGCCAAACGCATTGCTTTTTTGTCCCCGTACTTTGATGTAGCGAACGAACAGGTAAGACGGTTTTATCAAGATTGTGGATTTACAGTAGTCAGAGATCTTTGTCTCAAAAGACCCAGTCCTGTGTTAATTGCACACACAACGGATGAGATGTGCAGAAAAGCGATTCTTGAGCTCGATGGCGATGATGTGGATGCCATTGTTCAAGTCGGTACCAATTTATCGATGATTCGACTTGCGGCGGCGGCGGAACTGTTTTTAGGTAAACCCGTGATTGCAATCAATACCGCAACTTATTGGCACGCCTTGCGTGCCTGTGGTGTCCAAGACAAGAAGGCTGGTTTTGGTCGTTTGATGGAATTTCACTGATCAATACATTGGGTAAATTTTTAAATGTTGCAGACACATAAGACAATAAAATTCAAAGGATCTCATGAACTATAAATCAAACCCCCGTATGATCAAAATTATCGCAAGCGGTGCAATATTTTTTGCGCAAATGGTTTGGTCGCAAACTGCAGTTGTCAAAATGATCGTGGCTTTTCCCCCAGGTGGCCCAGTGGATTTTGTGGCAAGAACACTTGCCGAGCCCTTGGGCAAAGAATTGAATGTGCAGATCTTGGTTGAGAACAAGCCAGGTGGCAATGGAGCGGTTGCTGCTGAATACATAACTGTCAATGCTGCAGATGCCAAAACGCTTTGGTTTACCAGCGCTGGAGCAGTTGCCATCAATCCAGGACTTTATGATAATTTGAGCTACAACCCCTTAAAGGACCTGGCTCCTGTGTCATTGGTTGTGAACAACGTCGAGTTGCTTGTCGTCAATCCAAGCAGTCCTGCAAACAATGCATCGGAGTTCATTGCCTTGGCCAAAAGAAAAGATTTGGCCCTGGCTTCATCGGGGACGGGGAGTGTTCCACACTTGGCCATGGAGCAACTTGCAGACTCAATAAAGACCAAGTTGTTGCACGTTCCGTATAAAGGTGCAGCCCCTGCGATTACAGATGTAATGGCTGGTCATGTGGATGGATTTTTTGGAGATATTCCCGGGCTCATTGGGTTGATCCAATCAGGAAAACTAAAACCAATCGGTATTGCGGCCAACAAAAGAAGTGTGACATTGCCAGATGTCAAAACGTTTGCTGAAATGGGCGTTCCCGGTGTTGACACCAATAACTGGTATGGTTTATTTGTAAAGGCCGGCACTTCAAAGGCTGACATAGATCGTGTGAGCAATGCAATTAAAAAGACTTTGAGGTTGGAATCTGTGAATTTGAAATTGGTTCAATCTGGAGCCGAGCCCATTGGCTCAAGTCCTGAGGAGTTGGCCACTTTATTAAGAGCCGATATCAGTAAATGGAGTCAACTGATCAAGGCAAAGAAAATTACAGCTGATTGATGTATTTTTAAGAAAATCTCTGGTTTTAAGTTTTTTGTGTTCAAGTGCAATATTTGGATTTTTGCAACCCGATCCTTCTAAGCCCACTCATCCTTCAATCTCCTTGAATGCCAGCGCTTTTGATCACTTGTGACCATTTGCTGATTTCTGATTTTACAAACATCGCTAGATCATCTTTATAAATACTAGTGGGTTGCAATCCTTGCGATTGAAGCGTTTTTAGAACCTCAGGGTCATTGAGGGTTGACTTGAGTGCTGAGCTTATTTTCTCCAGTGTAGCGTGATTGATGCCATGAGGGGTGAACAAGCCCATCCATAGCAAAGCCTCATAGCCAGGGTAGCCAGATTCGCTGACTGTTGGTAGATCTGGAAATATAGAAATTCTTGATTTTGAAGTGATGGCCAAAGCTCTGAGGGATCCTGTTTTGAGATGTGTCAAAACTGGTGATATGGAAGAAAACTGCATATTCACAATCCCAGTCATTGTGTCCGTAACCGATTGAGCAGAACTCTTGTAGGGAATGTGGGATAAGCTGATTTTTGCACTTTGAGACAACAACTGGGCTGATAAGTTGCCAACACTGGTATTGCCTGCTGAGGCATAGGTCACTTCTTTGGGTTTGCTTTTGGCCAGTTCAATCAGGTCTTTCAGATTTTTGATATTGTTTTTTGCTGAAGTCACTAAAATATATGGGGAAAAGGCAATCAGTCCAATGGGTGCAAAATCTTTGACGGGATCGTAGGAGTTGTTGCCATTGATGATCGGACCAATGATTTGCGAAGAAGTGGTACCCCAAAGAATGGTATATCCATCGTTGGGCGCTTTAGAGACAAATTCCGCACCTATAAAGCCACTGGCTCCAATTTTGTTTTCTATCACAAGGGTTTGTCCCAGTAAGGAGGTCATTTTAGAAGCAACGACCCTGGCTGCAACATCTGTTGAACTTCCCGCTTGAAAGGGAACGATCAGTTTGATGGGACGAGTTGGCCAATTGTCTTGTGCCAAACAAGAAGCGATCAAGCCCAGTGACCATGCAGCAAAGCCAGTCGTTTTTAAAAGGCGAATAGTCGTGAAAGTGAACATAAGAGTTTTTTAAGTGCTGTGTTGAACCAGTGGCATGTATTGGCTTGATAAGGCCAGGTCTAATTTTTGGACCATTTCTTCGAAATCTGCAATGCCATTCCATCTTGGGCTACCGGCCAAATGGGGGGTCAGGATCACATTGGGGTAGGTGAGCAACTCGTCGTCATCCGCGCCTGGCTCTTGCCACAATGTGTCCAATGCAAACCCCCCTAAGTGACCGCTTTTGAGAAGATCAAGAACAGCTTGGCGCTCCATGCACTGAGCTCTGGAGACATTGATGATACTCGCCCCTCTTTTTAAATGGATTAAATTGCTGCTGTTGAGCAAATGATGGGTCTGTGGTGTAGCGGGCAATTGGGCGATGACCCAATCACTTTGAGCCAGTAAATCATTCAAGCTCAAATACGTGGCTCCCAACTGGACTTCACTCTTTTGATCGAGTTGATTTCTTTGGGTATATAAAATATTCATTTCAAAAGACAAGGCTCTTTTCGCAATTTCTTGCCCAATTTCACCCATTCCAATGATGCCAATATTTTTGCCATACAGGGTTTGAATATCAGGTATTCGAGCCCAATTGGAGCTAGGCGTATGGGCCCGGTCAAAGGGTTTAGGGTGAAAGCCGCCTTTAACTAGCAATTGAGTTGATGTCAATTTGTTGACTTCACTCAAGCGCTTGGCCAACGCCAATATCATCATCATCGCTTGTTCTGCACAGGCTATATTTGCGCGCCTTCTGACTCGCAAGACTTTGATATTTCTAGCTTCACATGCATCGATATTGATATTTTTAGTGATGAATCCATACTTTTGCACCGCGATTAAATGAGGCGCTTTTTCAATGTCAGATTTTTCAAGTTGGAGAGACTCCAAAACGACAGCGTGGGCTTTGGGAAGTTGTTCGCTAAGTTCTTCTTGAGAGTGAACAAATGTGACTGTGCAGTTTTTTAGATGGGTGGTTTTGTTCTTTTGTGATTTTGCCCACTCTAAAAATTCAGGCATGTCGTGCGCAAAGAAGTCAGCAAAAGCATTTTTTCGCTCCGTTGTGCATTGGGGATTCAATACAACATCAAACACACGGGTGAAGACATCGTCTTCGATGACAATATGAAAGGCTTGAGTCATTTGGTTAAATTTCTGCATCAATTCGAAGGGAGCTCATGACGCGTGTGTGCATGTTGTAAGCGCCAATCAAAACACTCAACTCGACGATTTGTCTGTCAGAGAGGTGAGTTTTGACTGCGGCAAACACATCGTCCTGCACATTCGCTTTGAGAGTCAATTGATCGACATAGGCGATCACACTGAGTTCTTCCATGCTAAATAGCCCCGAGGGGACCTTCTTTTTAAGCAAGCCCTCACATTCTGAGTGGTTCAAGCCATCCGATTCTGCGAAATTTTTACGATGTACGTCGATGACATATTCGGACTTATTGAGCAGTGCGACTCGCAAGATGACCATCTCTCTGAGTTTGGAGGAAAGTTTAATTTTCCATCTGACGGCATTGAGAAATTGCATCCAAGAAAGTGCAAGTTCTGGGCTATTGAGTAAGAGACCATAGACCGGTATGAGCTTGCCTCTTCTTTGTGCCCTAACTGTTTTGATCTCCTCGATCAATTCTGGATGAGAGGATTCGTCAACGTATTTAACCCGTGCCATTTTTGATGTGTTCTTAATTGAAGTGCACTCAATTTTAACCGTCTATGAACACAATATCTGTACCATATAAAAACATATAAATTTTGATGCAGAAGTTATTAAAGATTGGGAGCGGGAAAAGACTCTTTGTTGTGATGTAGAATTTTTTGCCGTTGTCCTTGACCATGAGAGATCGCAAACTGGGGTGTTTACATCTTCGCTATGTCATCAAGGCTGAATTTCTATTTTTCTTGATTGTGCAATGGCTCTGTATTTGGCAATGCCTTTCTCTACCAAAGCGTGAAATTCTTCTGGAGAATTGGCCTGTGGGCGCACACCGGCTTTTTGCATTTGAGCTTGTAAGTCCTTGTTGGACAAAGCCGTGCGAATAGCTGCATTGATTTTTTTGATGATTTCGCTGGGCGTTGCAGGAGGGCAGGCATAACCAAGCCAGGAAATGACCTCAAGCCCTGGTATGGTCTCAGACAAGGTTGGCACATTGGGGAGCGTTTCGTAGCGCTCAGGCGAGGTGACAGCAATTGCTCTTAATTTATTTGCCCTCACGTAAGGCACAATTAAACCCGGTATATTGATCATCATGTCAATGCGACCCGCTAAGATATCGGTATAGCCAAAGCCTCCGCCAGCGGGGAAGGGAATGTGAGTCATTTGCGTGTCGCTTTGTGCGGCAAGCAACTCACCCATCAAGTGCAAGGCACTTCCAACGCCTGAGCTTGTATAGCTGACACTGCCAGGATTGTTCTTGGCCTTTTTGATCAAGTCAGTAATACTCATCGTATTGGACTCTTGGCTGACCGCCAATATTAATGGATACACGGCCACTGTGGAGATCCAAGAAAGACCCTCAACAGGGTCATAGGGAAGGGACTTGAGTGTCGCAGCTTGTGAGGCGTGTGCACTAGAGATTGAAATCAATGTATACCCATCCGCAGCAGCTTTGGAGGTCACTTCTGCAGCGATTTGACCACCAGCGCCGACTTTGTTTTCCACGACCAAGACTTGCCCCAAAACTTCGCCCACTTTGACCGCAACAAGTCGGCTGACTGCATCTGTTCCAGAGCCAGCGGGGCTACCCACCAAGAGTTTAATGGGTTTGCTTGGCCATTGGGTTGTTTGCGCATGGCTCAGTTGCGCGAAAAAATTCAAGGCTAAGAAAATAAAAAAGATGGAAAAATTTCTTCTGCTCATTGTGACCTCTTGTGCTTGAACATCAAAAGTGTTCTTGACACAGATTGTTCTATCACCCACACCCGATATGGCCTAGGATAAACCCGATGACAGCAAAGCTTTAACTTTCAAAGTTCATGTTTTATTTTTTTAAGTTGGTGATGACGAAGAAAAAGGGGGGTAAGATTTTAAAAAAATACAACGCATTGTTCAACCAAGGACACCGATGAAATCATTTGCAGTGGATGAATTGCTCAATTCCAAGACTGAGCCATACTTTAAAGAAGTGGACGGTGCCATACCCCCCATGGGTGAGAGGGATTTGTGCGTTCAGGTCAAAGCCATCTCCATCAATCCCTTGGACACCAAGCGCCGTGTGCTTGATCAAGTCAGTCAAAGTGCACAGGTGCCAAGAATTTTAGGATGGGACGCAAGTGGAATTGTCAAAAGCATTGGTGAGAAGGTTTCTTTGTTCAATGTGGGTGATGAAGTTTATTATGCAGGCGAGATCACAAGGCAAGGCAGTTACGCTGAATTTCAAGTTGTTGATGAAAGAATTGTTGGACATAAGCCCAAGTCATTGACCTTTGAGCGTTCAGCAGCTTTGGCGCTCACCTCCATCACTGCTTGGGAGGGCTTGTTTGAGAGATTAAGAATCCCTGCTGTGAGCTTGAGTTCTGAGCTCTCAAGTGAGCAGCATCACTCAGCACAAAAAACTATTTTGATCATTGGGGGTGCAGGTGGAGTGGGTTCAATGGCCATTCAATTGGCCAAGAAAGTGGCTCGATTAAATGTCATTGCGAGCGCATCAAGGCCTCAGAGTGTTGAGTGGTGTCAGATGATGGGCGCAGACCATGTGATTGACCACACACTTGATATGGTGGCGCAAGTTAGAGCCATGGGTTTAAAGCATGTGGATCATGTTTTTATTCTCAACGATACCGATCAACATTTTGCCGCATCTTGTGAGTTGATCGCACCTCAAGGACTTATTTGTTCAATTGTGCCCAATCAAAGTGCATTGAATATGGATGTTTTAAGAGTTAAGAGTGCAGGCTTTGTTTGGGAGGCCATGTTTGTTCGCTCCAAAGACCGTACGCCAGACATGATTGAACAACATCACTTACTGAACGAGGTTTCGCGATTGATTGATCTTGGTGTTTTAAAAAACACAACAACCAAGGTGTATTCACCCATTGATGCGAACCATCTGCGTTTGGCGCATTTGGATCTTCAAAGTCACAGAGCCATAGGCAAGATTGTTTTGGAAGGTTTTGGGTGAGTTGTTGTGCGAGGCGTTCAAGGACATTGGGGATTTCTTTGAGAGATAGAGCTTTGCAAGCTCTAGCAAGGGGCGTGCTTTAACGCATTCATGGCGGTCTTGGCAATGTGCTCAGCGCTTACGTGAAAGTAATCTCTGAGTGCGGCACGTGTATCGCTCCTGCCAAAGCCATCTGTCCCCAGTGTGTGGTAACTGCGGGTTTGAGGTATAAAAGCGCGGATGCTTTCTGTGACAGCCAAAACGTAGTCACTGGCTGCAACAATGGGCCCTTGTGTGCGTGTCAGTTGAGTATAGAGGTGTGAGTGGCTGATCTCCAAGGTGCTTTTTGATTCTTGTCTCGAGAAAAGTGCCTCTCTGGCTAACTCACTCCAACTGGTGACGCTCAAAATATCGCAATGGATGCCCTGGGCCTCTAAGATCTCACTGGCTTTTAAAACCTCTGTCAAAATTGCACCAGAACCCATGAGGGTGACGTGCTGTGAGGGTTTTGACTTGCTTGGGGCTTTTGTGGATTGCAAATGGTAGCATCCCTTGATAATGTCTGACGCGTCTTTAAGCGATGTGCTGGGCTGGGGATAATTTTCATTCATCAAGGTGATGTAATAAAAGACGTCCATTTGCTGTGTCACCATTTCTCGCATACCGTGATCAATGATGACGCTGAGCTCTCCCGCGAAGGCCGGGTCGTAGGCTTTGCAGTTTGGGATGGTGGCTGCAATGAGGTGAGAGCTTCCATCTTGATGCTGCAGGCCTTCTCCACCAAGCGTTGTGCGACCTGAGGTCGCGCCTAAAAGAAATCCTCTGGCCCTTTGGTCGGCTGCGGCCCAAATTGCATCTCCCACGCGTTGAAACCCAAAAATGGAATAGTAAATATAAAACGGCAACATGGCCAGTCCATGCACTGAGTAGCTCGTGGCAGCGGCAGTCCAACTTGCAATGGCCCCAGCTTCGCTGATGCCTTCCTCTAATATTTGCCCATTGAGAGCTTCACGATAACTGAGCACTGAGCCGATGTCTTCTGGCTCATAGCATTGACCCACGCTGGAGTAGATGCCTACTTGCTTGAAAAGATTGGCCATGCCAAAAGTTCGGGCTTCATCTGCAACGATTGGCACAATTCGTGAACCCAAATCTTGGGTTTTAAGCAAATTGCCCAAAAGTCTCACAAATGCCATGGTGGTAGACATCACTTTGTGATCCGCTTGGAGGGCAAAGGAGGCGTAGCTTGTTAGATCTGGAATTTCTAATGGAGCGCACTCACTGTAGCGTTTTGGTAAATAGCCACCTAGGGCTTTGCGCTGAGCTTGGAGGTATTCAATTTCTACACTCCTGTCTTTAGGTTTTACAAAATTTAAATCAATCGCTTCTTGATCGGTCAAAGGCAGTTGAAAACGGTTTCTGAACTCGATCAAAGCCTCTTCATCCATTTTCTTTTGGCTGTGGGTTGTCATCTTGCCTTGACCGGCTTGTCCCATGCCATAACCCTTCTTGGTGTGGGCCAAAATAACAGTAGGTTGCCCCACATGGGATTGAGCGCTCTTGTAAGCGGCATATATTTTAATCAAATCGTGCCCCCCTCTTTTTAGGCGATCGATTTGTTCATCCGTCATGCCTTGTGCAAGAAGGCTTAGCGCAGGGTTTTGTCCAAAGAAGTTGTCTCGGTTAAAACGACCGTCTTTGGCTGCAAATGTTTGCATTTGCCCATCTACCGTGTTTGACAAGGTCCGAATCAATTCCCCGCTCGTGTCTCTGGCAAATAAACCATCCCAGTCACTGCCCCAAACCACTTTGATGACATTCCAGCCCGCGCCTGTGAAAAGTTTTTCAAGCTCATCCATGATGCGTCCATTGCCTCTGACGGGACCATCCAAGCGTTGTAGATTGCAATTGACCACCCAAACCAAATGATCAAGTTTTTCCCTAGAGGCCAGGGTGAGTGCACTCATGCTTTCAGGCTCGTCCATTTCTCCGTCACCAAACACCCCCCAAACCTTTCTACCCTCGCAGTTCAATAGGCCCCGGTGGGTCAAGTAGCGCATGAAGCGGGCGTGGTAAATTGAGCTGATGGGTCCAAGTCCCATCGAGCCGGTAGGAAATTGCCAAAAGTCTGGCATAAGCCAGGGATGGGGGTAACTGCTCAGTCCAGTGCTACCTTGCGCCGGCCCAGAGATCTCTTGTCTGTAAAAGTTCAAGTCCTGCTCACTCAGGCGGCCCTCTAAGAAGGCTCTTGCGTAAATGCCTGGTGCGCTGTGGGGCTGAAAAAAGACCAAGTCCTCTTTGTGCTGATCATTGCGCGCCTTAAAGAAGTGATTGAACCCCACTTCAAATAAATCTGCGGCACTGGCAAAGCTTGCAATGTGCCCGCCCAAGTCCCCGTAAGCCACATTGGCCTTGGCGACCATCGCCATCGCGTTCCAGCGAATCATACTGGCCACACGCTCTTCGATGGCCAAGTCGCCTGGGTAGATCGGTTGCAGCTCCGGTGAAATGGTATTGACATGGGGTGTGATCAAGTTCGGATTCCATTGAACTTGGTGGCTCAATGCCAGTTGTGCCAACGAACTGAGCAAGTAGCGCCCCCGTTCGGTGCCATTTTCAGCCAAGGTTTGGACAAAGGCGTCATGCCATTCTTGTGTTTCTTGAGGATCAAGATCAAGGGCGTTCATCAGTTCAAATTGAGTCATAAGAGGGGCAAATGCCAGATAGAAAAAAACAATTCTGAGGCTTGACTATAGTTCTTGTGATTTGATATTTGATGGCGTATTTCGGCTATTTAGCTATTTTTTCAGCATAAAATGCTGAATAATCAATTTATAGTGATATTTTATGGATCTCGATCTCACGGACTTAAAAATTTTGACACAGCTGCAGCAAGACAGCTCATTGACCAATGTGGAGTTGGCCAAGCGCGTGCATCTCTCACCTTCGCCTTGTTTGCAAAGGGTCAAGGCCTTGGAGGCTTCAAAGGTGATCAGACAGTATGTTGCCTTGGCAGACCCGCTGGCCCTTGGGATTGGCTTGTCTGTTTTTATCTCGATCAGTCTAAAGGAGCAAGCCAAATCGGCGCTCTCTGAGTTTGAGCAGCGCATTGTTGAGCAAGACGAGGTCATGGAATGCTATTTAATGACGGGCGACTGTGACTATTTGATTCGAGTCGCAGTCAAGGACATTGGTGCATTGGAGCGGTTTATTCTTGAACAATTGACGCCTATCCCTGGTATTGAAAAGATCAGGTCGAGTTTTGCGCTCAAACAAGTGAGGTACAAAACAGCGCTACCGCTCTCAGGGGTCAAAGTCTAGTGTTTTCCCTTGGGTCCTACTGGATCTGAGCTTGGCATTCAAATGGGGTTTGAGTGTTTTTTTCGTTATCATCAAAGTCTCTAATACCTTAAGCCCTTTAAGCCCCTCAAGCTCTTCAAGCTCTTCAAGTATTTTTTTGGCAAGCACAAGGTCGGTTTTGGCCTATGTATCAATTTACATCTACAAAAAATGAGCACCAAATTATCTACAAACATCGACATTGCGCAATCTGCAAACATGCGTCCGATTGTCCCCTTGGCCATGGAAAAGGCTCAAATACCAAGCGAGGCATTGGAGCCATTTGGCCACTACAAGGCTAAAATTTCTTTAGATTATGTGCAGTCCTTAAAGTCTAGACCCAATGGAAAGCTGGTCTTGGTGACTGCCATCTCACCTACGCCTGCCGGTGAGGGCAAGACCACCACAACGGTGGGTTTGGGAGACGCGCTCAACCACATTGGTAAAAAAGCCATGATCTGTCTGAGAGAGCCCTCCTTGGGTCCTGTCTTTGGAGTCAAGGGCGGGGCTGCTGGGGGTGGGCACGCGCAAGTTGTTCCGATGGAGGATATCAACTTGCATTTCACGGGCGACTTCAATGCAATTTGTTTGGCCAACAATTTGCTGGCCGCCATGATCGATAACCATATCCATCATGGCAATGCACTTAACATCGATACGCGTCGCATCACTTGGAAACGTGTGGTCGATATGAACGACCGGGCCCTCAGAAAAATTGTCAATGGTCTTGGAGGCGTTGCCAATGGTTTTGAGCGCGAGGATGGCTTTGACATTGTGGTGGCTTCCGAAGTCATGGCCATCTTTTGTTTGGCCAACAGCCTTCAAGACCTCAAGGAGCGTCTTGGGCAAATCGTGATTGGCTACAGCAAGCAGCTAACGCCTATTTTGGCCAAGGATTTGAAGGCGCATGGTGCCATGGCCGTTTTGCTCAAACAGGCCTTTGCGCCCAATTTGGTTCAAACCATTGAGAATAATTTGGCCATCATTCATGGTGGTCCCTTTGCCAATATTGCCCATGGTTGCAATTCAGTGATCGCGACCCAGACTGCGCTCAAATTGGCCGATTATGTGGTGACTGAGGCTGGGTTTGGTTCAGATTTAGGCGCTGAAAAGTTCATTGACATCAAGTGTCGCAAGTCCGGTTTGCGACCCTCAGCGGTCGTTTTGGTGGCCACGGCGCGAGCTTTGAAATACCACGGTGGTGTTGAAGTCAAACAAACCGGTCTTGAGAATTTAGACGCTTTGGCCAAAGGATTCGTCAACTTGGAGCGTCACATCCGCAACATGCGAGAGGTGTTTGGTCTACCCTGTGTGGTGGCGATCAATCACAGAACGGAGGACACGGATGCGGAGATTGAGTTGCTCAGACAGTTCTCTGCAAAACTCGGTGTGCAAGTGATCTTGGCCAAGCATTGGGCTGAGGGCGGTGCGGGAGCGACCGAGTTGGCCCAGGCCGTTGTCGCCATGTGTGAGACCCCCAATACGTTCAAGTTTGCCTATGAAGATGCAGATTCATTGTGGGACAAGATCAATGCAGTGGCCACAAAGATTTATGGCGCCTCAGGCATTGCCGCAGATGCCAAAGTCAAGGCTCAGTTGGAAGTCTTCCAAAAGGCGGGTTATGGACACTTTCCGATTTGTATAGCCAAGACCCAATACTCCTTTAGCACCGACCCTACACTCAAAGGCGCACCCAGTGGACACGTTTTAAACATTCGTGAAGTGCGCCTGTCTGCGGGTGCTCAGTTTGTGGTGGCCATTTGCGGCGAAGTCATGACCATGCCCGGTCTGCCTGCAGTGCCCTCAGCAGAAGCAATCGATATCACTGAGAGTGGACGAGTCGTCGGTCTTTTCTAGCTTGCCCAAACGCATGGCAGTTTGCCCCTCTGAGCTTTAGTCCATGGTGGCGCCAGAGTCTTCTATCACGCGCTTCCATTTGGCCGATTCTGTAATGATCTCCTGCGCCATGGCCTCAGGCGTGCTGGACTTGGGAAACAGTCCCAACTTGTCCATTCTGTCTTGTAAGACGGGGTCAGCCAATGTGGCGACGAGCTCATGGTTCAAACGCGCAACAATCTCACTGGGTGTTCCCGCCTTGACGCTCAGGTAATTCACTGGCGTGGCATCAAAGTCTTTGATTTGATCAGAAACGGGGGGCAGCTCTGGCATGGCGGGGCTGCGTTGGGGCATGGCAATGCCCAGGGCTTTAAGTTGTCCAGACTTGATGTAAGGCAAATAAACGGAGAGGCTGTCAATCGACATTTGAACATTGCCACTCAACAAGTCTTGCACCACCTGTCCCGTGCCCTTGTAGGGGACATGGGTGATTTCGATTTGAGCCATGCGCTTGAAGAGCTCGCCCGAGAGATGGCTTGTCGCTCCAATGCCCGCGCTGCCAAAGAAGATCTTGCCTGGATTTTTTTGTGCATAGGTGATCAACTCTTGCACCGTGTTGGCGGGCACTTTGGGGTTGATCACCAAAACGCTAGGGACCCAAGCAATGCGAGAGACCGGCAACAGTTGATTGGGGGCATAGGGCAGTCGACCTTTCATCAAAAAGGGGTTGGTGATCTGTGGCCCAGGTGTGGTGTAGAGCAGGGTGTAGCCATCTGCTGGAGAGTTGACCACAAAGGCCGCGCCCGTGGTGGCTCCGCCCCCGGGCTTGTTGTCCACCACCACGCTTTGTCCTAGGCGTTTGGAGAGTCCCTCGCTCACCATTCGAGCTGTCTGGTCGGCCGCACCGCCTGGTGCAAATGGCACCACCATTCTGATGGGGCGATTGGGGTAAGCGTCAAGTGCCAAGCCGGCAAGGGGCAGCAGCAAGAGAAGAAGGCCTTGAAGAACGAGATGAGGATTGAACGCATTCATATTTTTTGTGCTCCAGTGTGTTTTTATTCAAGTGTTATTTTTTGCGCTTGAATGACATTGCCCCAGCGGCGGGATTCGTCGCTTGAGAACTTTTCAAAGTCTTTGGCGCTCCAAAATACTGGAACCAGTCCAAAGCTGCGCATCCTCTCTTGTGTTGCTAAAGAGAAGGCGACTTTTTGCAAAGCCCCTTCGATTTCGGCACGCCGTGCTTCAGGTACTTTTTGCTGCGTATAAAAGCCAAACCAACTGCTTGAGATGACGCCAGGGGCCACACCGGACTCCTCCACAGTGGGCAAGTCGGGGGCCTCGCTCAGACGCTTCTCAGTGGTCACCGCCAAGGCGCGGATGCGGCCCTCCTTGGCGTAGCGCATGGATTGCATGGTGTCAAAATAGGCCTTGACCTCGCCGGATAAAAAGTCCTTGATCGCCTCTCCTGTGCCCTTGTAGGGAATGTGCAAGATTTTGATGCCTGCACTGGAGGCGAAAAGTTCAGCAGCCAAGTGCGGGCTAGAGCCTACACCAGCGGATGCGAAAGACAGAACAGTTGGATTTTTCTTGGCGTAGCTCACCAACTCACTGATATTGCGCGCTGGCACTGAGGCGTGCACGTACAACACATTGGGCGCAAAGGCCACCAGCGCCAAGGGCGTGAGGTCTGCAGGCTTGTAGGGCAGTTCTTTAAATAGAAATGGATTGGTCACCATGCCAACGCTACCCAGCAGCAGCGTGTGCCCATCGGGGACAGACCTGGCCACTTGCGCCGCACCCAGTGAAGCGCCTGCACCCGGACGGTTCTCAACCAAGACGGCTTGAGCCCAAAGCTCCTTGAGTTGTTGGGCATAATAGCGCGCAATGTTGTCTGTCAACCCTGCTGGGGCGTAGGGGACAACAATTTGAACGGCCTTATCGGGATAGGATTGTGCCGTTGAAATCCTTGGCCATGCCAGCAGTGCCAAAGCATATAAAACACTTAGAGCACATAAAGCACACTGAAATAGAGGTCGACGCCCCAAGCTTAGAGATAGGTTGATCTGCATACGCATCTCCCAAAAATGAGATTGACAGAAAAAAAGCCCTTTTAAAGCCTTCATGAAACCTTCATGAAGCCGTAAATTAAGCTCAAAAATCTGAGCTCTTTGAGCCATCAAAGAGAAGGCCTAAGCGCTCACTCGGTTTGGCCATTGAACATGACAGATGAGGACTACACCATTGAAAGTCAATTGAACCCATAAGTCAATCACGTACTCACCCCATGGGTCAAGCGCGGGGTGTCGATTGGAGTCATCATGGGGCTTGAGGCTTTAAGTAGGCAACTCCAGGACAAATTTAGCGAGAATGTTGCGCTGGATCTCATTGGATCCTGCGTAGATGGTTGTGATGGTCGCATTCATGAGCGGAGAGAGGACGTTCACGCTCTCGTTGCCAAGCTCTACGGGACCCAATTGCCCACCGTCCTCCTCGCAAACTTGCACCATCAAGCGTGTGATGGCCGTGTAGGTTTCAGTTGCAAAGACCTTTAAAATCGATACAGAGGGCGGCAGCGCTTCACCGCGTTTGACAATTTCAGCAAATTTTCCATACAAGGACTTCAAGTCTGTCACGTCGAGTTCGAGTTCGGCGTACCGCGCGACAAAGCGCTCACTCTCAAAGAGGCCCTTAGAGTGAGCGATTTTTTTCAGCAAGTGCAAGGCGTATTGAGGAGTTTTGGGACTGCCCACAAAGAGCCGCTCAAATCCAAGCAGTGCTTTGGCGATTGTCCAACCGGCATTGAGTTCACCTACCAAGTTTTGCTGTGGAACACGCACGTTGTCAAAGAACACTTCACAAAATTCTTCCTCTGCTGCGATGTTTTGAATGGGCCGAATGGTGATCCCCGGTGAGTCAAGATCGATCAGAAGAAAGCTGATGCCCGCTTGTTTTTTGCCATCTCGACTGGTGCGCACCAAAGCAAACATGTGGGTGGCGTCTTGAGCCAAGGTGGTCCAAATTTTTTGTCCATTGACGACGAACTCATGGCCATCCAGAACCGCCTCGGTTCTGAGCGAAGCGAGGTCTGAGCCTGCATTGGGCTCTGAATATCCCTGACACCAGATGTGCTCACCGCAGAGAATTTTTGGAAGGTATTGAGCTTGTTGCTGGGTCGTTCCAAAGCGAATAAGCACGGGGCCCAAATTGATGATGCCTTGATCTGGTAGCCTG